>Ga0207732_100036_pt1 | contig 153772 bp, 162 predicted proteins | sample A23P1SouthBayCA_FD_187733 | JGI IMG/M metagenome (GOLD analysis project Ga0207732, IMG submission 187733) | Aerobic enrichment media microbial communities from Eden Landing Ponds, California, USA - A23 P3 (4) (SPAdes) | ecosystem: Environmental > Aquatic > Marine > Unclassified | place... | reverse complement strand
CCCCCGCCGCTGCGTCCGATTCCGGTGCCGCCGTCACTATCGGCTGGTCCGCTTCGACAGACCGCCCGACCCGCGGGTCCGTGGGTATCGTCGTGACCGGCGCCCCGAGCACTTGTCGGAACGCGTCGGTCGGTGCGTCGTCCGCTCCATCGAGGCGATTGAGTGCGACGCCTGCCAGCCCGGCGTCGAGTTCCCGCGCCAACTCTCGCGTCCGGACTGCGTCCGCCAGTGCGAAGCGCCGCGGCGACGCGACCAGCAGGCAGGCGTCGGCGACGGCGAGGGGGATGCCAACGTCGGCACGCAACCCCGCCGGACAGTCCACGACCACGTCGCCCGCCTCGGCGGCCACGCGTTCGAGCACCTCTGCCAACCGACTCACGTCCGCTGCCCGGGCACCGGCGAGCGAGCGACCACACGGCAACACCGACACCGCTCCGCCCCGCACCGCTTCCGTCGCCGACGCCCGTCCGGCGAGCACGTCGTGCAGGTCCGGTCCTCGGCCCCGTGGGAGGTCCGCCATCCCGAGGTCGGCGTCGACGACGACGGCGTCGAGCGCCGCGCCGACGTTGTACGCGACGGTCGTCTTGCCGACGCCACCTTTCCCACCCGCGACGGCGACAATCACGACAACCTCCGGAGCGCTTCGACCGGCACGTCGACCGCCTCCGCCCGTTCCGCCAGCGCCGCAACGCGGCGTTCGACCGTCGCCAACGCCTGTGCGTCGCTCGCGATGCGTTCCTCGAGCGCCGCGACGTCTGCCTCCTTGGACTCCAATACGCTCGTCGCCGTCTCGACGGACGCGTCGGTCATGCGCTCGCCACGCTCGACGCGTTCGGCGACGGTATCGAGCCACGCTTCGACGGCGTCTGGCACGCCCTCAGCTGTGGCGTCGCCACTCGTCGTCACCTCGTCCGCCGAACGTTCTGCCGCTTCGTCCGCTGAACGTTCCGTTGCATTGGTTGCCGACGGTAGCGCGTCCGCCGGCGGTCGAGCATCGCCGAGTTCGCGCAGCACCGTCGCCGCCGTGGCACTCTCTTCAGCGTCGGCCGCACGCCCCTCGTCGGTCACCGACACCGGTGGCCGGCAGGACGGTGCCGAACAGGCGTACCCGAGCACGCGCCGTCCATCCGATGGCACGACGCCCTCGAACCCTTCCTCGTCCCAGCCAGATTCGGGGACACCGTCTCGACGCGGGGGCAGGACGCGGCCGTCGAGTCGGTTCGTCACTCGGACGCGACGGGGGACCGACGACGGGTTACGCACCTCGACCGTCACGAGCGTCACGTCCGCTCGCCCGTCGAGCGACGTGACTGACCAGTCGGTTTCCATACGCCCGCGTGGCCGCGCTATCCGACATAAATCACCGGCGCGTCGAGGGTCGTCCTCGCCGTTTCGGCGGCGATATCGGCCTCGGCTGTGACCGTGACCGGCGCGTCGAGTGGCGCTAGCCGTGCCACCGCGAACGCTGCCGTCGTCCGCGGGCCGTCGTACGTCTCCGGCGACTCGGCCGCGGTTCCGCGCCCCGGTACGGCGTCGAGTGCGGTTCGGAAGCGCTCCCAGACGTCGCCGACCAAGTCGTGCCTGACCTCTCGTTCGAGGTTCGCGACGCGGTCCTCGAGTTCGAGGCGCCGGTCACGCTGGTCGCGTGCCGCTCTCGCGGCCCGTTCCGCCTGTTCGAGGGCTTGCTCGGCCGCGATGCGCTCCGTCTCGCTCTCGGCGAGTTCGCTCGTCGCCTCCTGTAGTCGCTCCTCTATCGCCTCCGTCTCCGCGTCTACCTCCTTGCGGGCCTGCAAGCGCCCGCGCAGTTCCGCGACGCGCTCTCGGAGGCGGGATTCCCGGTCGCCCGCCGCCGCGACGCGTTGTCGCGCGTCTGCCACATCCACCGTCGGCGGCGACAGCGACGCCAACTCTTCCCGTGCGTCGTCGAGTGCCGACTGCGACGGCGACGTGTGGCCGAGCGCTCGTGCCGCCGTCGCGAGCGCCGCCCGCAGGTCGAACGTCGCCGGCGGGAGGCGAGCGACGTGGTCGTGGACGGCGCTCGGGTCGGGGCAGTCGACGGTGACTGGCGATTCTCCCTCTCTGACGGCCCGCACAACGGCCGCTGGCGATACGTCAGTATCGCGTAAATCCACGACGGCTCCCGCGTACGTTCGGCCCTCGTAGTCGACGCGCACGGCTCAGTCTCCCGTCACCTCACAGGTCGCTTTCGCGCATGTTCTCGGGGTCTGGGTGGTCCGTCCCCGACGCGAACTTGGCGTACGGCGTGCTCGGCGTGTCGCGGTCCTCGTACGCCTCGGCGGCTTCGCGGACCGACTCCGGGACGGTTTCGAACTCGTTGAACGGGTCGGTCCGTTCGACTTGGACGTCCCCGCTGTGTTTCGCGCGGAGTCGAAGCGCCAGAAAGGCTCCGAGCTCTGTCTCCTCGAACAGCGCCGCCCGGCCGAGCGAACGCACCACCGTCGACTCGTGGGTTCGGCAGACGTTTCGAAGCGTCGTTCTCGCGGCCCGCGAGTACGTGACGACGAGTAGCAACGTCTCCGGTTGGAGACGCGGTGCGACCTAACGGTATCGGTACCGGCAGTCATCCCAATCGCTCGATGTCGAACGATTCTGGCGGGTCCGAGGCGTGTTCGGCCACCCGCTCTCTGGCCGCGGCCCGCGACTCCGCCACGACGACAACGCCCTCGACGGCCTCGTCGCCTCGCCCGGCGTACGCCCCCAGTCCCGTCTCGTCGTCGAACTCCGTCGCGTACGTCCGCAGCGTCGCGAGCACTCGCTCTTCGGTCGCCGCGAGGTCCGCCTCTCCCTCTTCGAACGCCCGAAGCGCCTGCTCGACGTTTCGAATCGTGGAGATGCGGTCCATCAGACCACCTTGTACTGGTCCGTCGCCGGCGTGTACACGTCGCCTTTCCGCTTCAGCTGCTCTATCTGGTCCATCACCTTCTCCTCGGAGATGTCCTCGACCCCGGCGCGTTCGACGATGGCGTCGATGGGCGCACCCGCCTCGCCCTCGTACTCGGCGTCGACGGTTTCGATGACGTCTTTGATGCTCTTGATGCGGTCACGCTGGCTCTTCGAGGTGCCCGTCTCGATGACGTCGGCGTCGAACTCGCCCGTCTCGGGGTCGACGCCGATGTCCTGCAGACACGAGCGCACGATGTCGGTCGAGCGCTTGGCGTCCTCTTGCTCGACTGTATCCGAGAGTCGGACGCGGGCGCTGGCCTCCGCGAGTCGAACCAGCGCTTCGAGCTTTCGCGCGGTGACCGGCACCGGTGCGTCCTCGTCCGCGCCTTTCGAGCGCAGGTCGACGTAGAAGTCTCGAATCGCCGCCTGCGCCTCGTCGGTCATCGTCGGGTAGCAGTTGCGCTTGGCGTACGCGATGTACTTCCGCAGGAGGTCGGGGTCGATGGCGGGTTCGACCGTGTCCGTCACCGACGCCACCTCGGCTTCGGTGAACTCGGGGTTGGAGACGTTCGTCCGCTGGGTTTCGAGTTCGCCCGCGTAGTTGGTCCGCAGGATGTGCTCGGCGAGGGCGGCGTCCTCGTCCGGGTCGGGTTGGTCCGTCACCGTGAATATCAGGTCGAATCGCGAGATGAGCGCGGGTTCGAGGTCTATCTGTTCGCCGATGGGTTCGTACTGGTCGAACCGGCCGTACTTCGGATTCGCGGCGCCGAGCAGCGAACACCGCGATTTGAGCGTGGCGTTGATGCCCGCCTTCGAGATGCTGATTTCCTGTTGTTCGAGCGCCTGGTGCATGGCCGAGCGGTCCTCCGGTCGCATCTTGTCGAGTTCGTCGACGGCGGCGATGCCCTGGTCGGCCAACACCAGCGCCCCGGCCTCCAGACTCCATTGTTGACCTTCGCCGAAGTCGTCGCGAACGGCGGCGGCGGTCAACCCGGCCGAACTCGACCCCTTTCCGGAGGTGTACACCGAGCGCGGGGCGATATTCCGGATATATGACAACATCTGGCTCTTCCCCGTACCCGGGTCCCCGATAAGAAGCATATGCAGGTCGCCACGAATCCGCGACCCGTCGGGGAGCGTCTTCGTCACGCCCGAGAACAGCTGGAGAATCATCGCGAGTTTCTCCTCGTCGTAGCCGTAGATGGAGGGTGCGACGGAGGCGACCATCTCCTCGTAGATGCTGGGGTGATTCGACAGTTCGATGATTTCGCGTTTGTCCGCCTCCGTAATCTCCATATCCTCGAACTGTTCGTCCTCGATTTCGACGCTCACCCCATCCATGTAGAGGTCGAACAGCTGCGATTTCTCGTTGCCCTCCGTCACTTGGTCGATGTGGAGGACGCCCGTGACGGTGACGTGGTCGCCCGCGGTCACTTCGCCCGTGATGTCGTCCTCGATGTCGATGTCGATGCTCTGGGGTGTCTCGCCGCCGCGAAGGCCTTCTGGTGACTCCTGAACCCGGAGTTTCTGGGAGTCGACGAACTCGCTCTGGTCGTAGTTGACCCGGAACGGGCCCTGTCGCTCACAGCCCTGACACTCGTGGGGTTCCTGGAACCCGCCGTCGGACTGGGGGATGTACGTCATCGTTCCGCAGCGCTGGCATTCGAAGGCCGCCTCGGTGATCTTCGGGCGCACGTCCGTTGCCTTGCGGATGATGCCCGAGACGGCAATCATCCGCCCGACGTGGTTGTCGTGGACGCGAATTGCTCGGATGTCGACGGTGTCGGGTAGGTTCCGCAGGCGGACGTGGGCCTGGCCGAGCGACACGTCCGCGGGCAGGTCGTACATACGGAGGGCCTCCTCCGCGAAGTCACCGAGTTGGTCCGGCTGTGAGAGGTAGTCGTCGGCGAGGTCAGGGTCGAACTGATAGAGGTCGTTGTAGTCGATGTGGAGGGAGCGTTGCTCGTTCGGGTACTGCTGGGCGAGCTGGCTAATCGCGTCTCGGTAGTAGTTCCGATAGAACCGGGCGAAGCGGTCGACGAGCTCCTGGTTCGGGGACGACTGCGCCATTGCACGCCCCTTGCGCGGGACCGGCTAAGAACCTTCGCTTAGAACGAGACATCTGTCTCGATATCTTCGGTCGCCTCGCGCAACCCGTCTTCGCGGGAGTCGCTGGCGAGGCGTTCCGAGAGCGCGTCGTCGGTCAACAGGTCGACGAACTCGCTCCGGAAGCGGTGGTTGGTGCGGACGCTCCGGTCCCGACTCCGCTCCGCGGCGTCCGAGTCGTCGCCCTCGCGGACGAGGTGACAGTCGAGGCGGGCTTGGACCGCCGTCTCGGTGTCGATACCGGCCGCGTCGGCGATGGCGTCGTCGTCGGCCTCGTCGTAGAACGCGCGAATCACCTGCACGTACGTCTCGGTGTCGAGGTCGGTGGCGAAGTCGTAGCGTTCGCACATTGCGGTGACGAGTTCGCGCAGGCGGTCGCTCACTTCGGGACTGTCGGGGTCGGCGTCGACGAGTGACCCACGGCGCTCGGCTTGGTGCTCCGTCACCGTCTCCTCGCCGTCCGTCGCGTCGAGGATGATGTCGCGTAGCTCCGCGGTCTTCTCGTCCATATTACAGGACGGGCGTGTCTCGGCCAAAAACCCATCGGCACTCGCCGCTCAGATCGGGTACTCCCGCGGTTCGTGCTGGATGGAAATCCACTTCGTCTCCGTGATTTCGTCGAGGAAGGCGTCGCTGTTGTAGGTGCCGACGCCCGAGGCGCCCACCCCGCTGAAGGGGACGTGAGCCTCGTCGTTGATTGGCTGGTCGTTGATGTGGACGTTGCCCGTCTCCATGCGCTCGGCGATGTCCTTCGCGACGGCGAGGTCCTGCGAGTGGACGGCGCCGGAGAGGCCGTACTCGGTGTCGTTGGCGAGTGCGACGGCCTCGTCGACGTCCGAGAACGGAATCACGGGGGCAATCGGGCCGAAGTGCTCGTTGCACGCCGCCGCCATGTCGTTGGTCACGCCCGAGAGCACCGTCGGCGCGACGACCAGCGAGTCGTCGACGCCCTCGATTGGCACCGTCTCACCGCCGGTTTCGAGCGTCGCGCCCGCGTCGACCGTCTCCTCGACGTAGCCGAGCATCTCGTCGCGCTGTGATTCGTCGATGATGGGGCCGACGACGGTGTCCTCGTCGTGGACGCTCCCGACCGGGAGGGATTCGGCGCGCTCGGTGAGGCGCGCGACGTACTCGTCGTAGATGTCCTCGTGGACGATGTGGCGGTTGATGGAGATACACACCTGTCCCTGATGGACGAAGGAGCCGAACGTCGCGGCGTCGACGGCGCGGTCGAGGTCGGCGTCTGCCGCCACGACGTGAGCGTTGTTGCCGCCGAGCTCCATCGCCGGGACCGCGAGGTTCTCGCCCGCGATGCCCGCGACGCGGCGGCCGACCGACGTCGACCCGGTGAAGGCCACTACGTCGCTCTCGGGGTGACCCGCGACTCGGTCACCGATATCGGACCCGCGCCCCGTCACGACGTTGATGAGGCCGTCGGGGAGGCTGGTCTCCGCGAACAGCTTCGCGAAGAGCAGGCCGCCCGTAATCGGCGAGTTCGTCGACGGCTTGAGGACGACTGCGTTGCCGGCGGCGATGGCCGGGGCGACGGCCCGCATCGAGAGATTCAGCGGGAAGTTCCACGGCGAGATGACCGTCACGACGCCTTTCGGACTGCGCTCGACGAGGTTCTCCTTGCCCGGAACGTTCGAGGCGACGTGTTCGCCTTTCATCCGCCGGGGGAGCGTCGCGGCCTCCGTCGCGTGGTCGGTCGCAATCTGCATCGACGTCTCGCCCATGAGCGTCGACCCGCCCACCTCGTGTTCGAGGAGGTGGGTCACGTCGTCGTGGTGGGCCTCCAGCACGTCGAGGAACTCCTCGATGACTGCCTGTCGGCGGGCGGGGGGTTGCTCGGCCCACTCCGCCTGTGCGGCCGCGGCGGCCTCGTACGCGTCGTCGACGTCTGCCTCGGTGCCCGCGGCCACCGTCGTCACCGTCTCGCGGGTCGAGGGGTCCTCCACCGCGATGGTTTCACCGCTCGCTGCGTCGGTCCACTCTCCGTCGATGAAGAGTGCGTCCCAGTCCGCGTCGATGGAGAAGTCTGCCATCGTCGATACGAGGGCCCAGACACCGAAAAGGAGCGCGTACGCGGAAACTGTCGCTGGTTGTCACACCTGCCGGCAGATTTTCGTAAACCAGAATTTACTAAGTGGTTTACGAGAGAGGGGTGGGTATGTCGGCTTCGACGGATTCGGTCGAGTTGGTCGGCGACGAGGCGACGGGCAACATCGCCCGGGCGGTGCTGTTCGCGGCCGCGACCAGTGCCACCGCCCCGGTCGATATGGTTCATCCGCTCGCCCCGAACGTACCCATCACGCTCCAGACGGTCTGGGTGTATCTCGCGGGCGTCGTCCTCGGCCCCCTGTGGGCGGGCGTCGCCTTCACGCTCTACCTGCTCGCAGGCCTCATCGGCCTCCCCGTGTTCGCCGGTGGGAACGCCGGGCTGGGCGTCATCCTCGGCCCGACCGGCGGCTTCCTGATTGGCTTCCCACTCGCCGCGATGACTATCGGCGCTGTCGTCCACGGTCGCGACGGGTTGACGCCGCCGAGCGAGGTCCCGATTCCGCGACTCGTCGTCGGGTTGCTCGCGGGGACGGCCGTCGTCTACGCCGCCGGTGCGGTGGGGTACTCGCTCGTGCAGGCCATCGGTCTCGTGGCCGCGGTCAGCGCCGTCGTCGTTCCCTTCCTGCCCGTGGCGGGCCTGAAAATTGCGGCGACGGTCGCCATCCTCCGCAGCGACGCCATCGTCGCCCGATGATCACCGTCGACGGCTACACGTATCGCTACGACGACGTGGCGGCCGTCAACGACGTGTCTCTCACCGTAGACGACGGCGAGTGTGTCGTCCTCGCCGGCCCCAATGGGTCTGGAAAGACCACGCTCGTCCGCGGGTTCAACGGCCTCCTGACCCCCGACGAGGGCGAGGTGCGCGTCAACGGCCGGCCCGTCGCCGACGACCTGGTCGCCGCCCGCACCAGCGTCGGGATGGTGTTTCAGGACCCCCGCGACGGCTTCGTCGCCGCGACGGTCGGTTCCGATGTGGCCTTCGGGCCCGAGAACCTCGGCCTCGAACGCGAGGAAATCGACCGCCGCGTCGCCGACGCACTCGACGCCGTGCGGATGGCCGGCCGCGAGGACGACCGCATTGCCGACCTCTCGGGCGGCGAACGCGAACGCGTCGCCATCGCGGGCGCGTTGGCGATGGACCCCGACCACCTCGTTCTCGACGAACCTTTCACCGGCCTCGACCTTCGCGCCCGCGAGTCGGTGCTCGACCGCCTGCGCGCTCTGCGTGAGTCTGGCGTCAGCGTCGTCGTCGTCACGCACGACCTGCGGGACCTCTACTCGCTGGCCGACCGGGTCGTCGTCCTCTCGGACGGGTCGGTCGCGCTCGATTCGGAATCGCCGACGGCGTCGGAACTAGAGTCGCTCGGCGTCCGCCCGCCATGAGATTCGACGCGACGGGCGACACTATCGTCCACCGCCTCGACCCCCGCGCCAAACTGTTCGTGCAGGCCGCCGTCGCCGTCGCGGCCTTCGCCCACACGTCGCCGCGCGGCCTCCTCGTCCTCACCGCCTTCGCCCTCGGCGTCTGCTGGGTGGCGGCGACGCCGGTGGTCGACAGCCTGCGCTCCTACCGCGCCTTCCTCCCCTTTCTCGTCGCCGCGCCACTCGTGGAGGGGGCGACGCTCGGGGCGCCGTGGTTCGTCCCTGCCGATGCCGTCGGACCCGGACTGGCCAGCTACCGCGTCGTGGTGCTTCTGCTCGTCTCGACGGCGTACATCCGCACGACGCCCGTTCGGGAGTCTCGCGCCGCCATCCAGTCGCTTCTCCCGGGTCGGGTCGGCGTCGTCCTCGGCGCGGGCGTCGGGTTCGTCCTCCGCTTTCTCCCCTTGCTCCGCGACGACCTCTCGACGATTCGCGCGGCGATGCACGCCCGACTGGGGACGGCCCGGTCGCTCCGCGAGCGCATTCGACTCGTCGGCGTGACGGGACTTCGCCGGGTGTTCGGCCGCGCCGACCGGTTCGCGCTCGCGCTTCAGGCCCGCTGTTTCGCGTGGAATCCGACGCTCCCACCGCTCGCGCCGACGTGGCGGGACGTTCCCGCCGTCGCCGTCGGCGTGGCGTTGCTGGCGTGGGCCGTCTGGTGAGACGCTGCCTACTCCCGGGCCGTCCCGCGCCGGGTGACGACGGCGAGCGACGCGGCGCCGACTGCGAGCACGGCGGCGAGGAGGCCGAAGCCGACGGCCCACCCGGCGTCGTCGGCGAGCGTTCCGACGACGGCGGGGCCGAGCGCTCCCACGAGGATGTAACTGGTGCGGACGGCGCCGAAGCCGACGCCTTGCTCCGTCTCGGCGAGCGCCGTCACCGCCCGCGCTTGCACGGGCGGCCCCCACGCCATCGCGACGCCGACGAGTGCCACTGCCGGCACCGCGACCAGCGCGCCCTCCGTGAGCGCCAGACTCGCGTAGCCGAGGGCACCGAGAGTGAACAGCCCACCCGTCACGGCGTCCCGTCCGAGGCGGTCGGCGGCCCACCCGCTCACCGGCTGGAGCGCCGCCACGATGCCGAAGTAGGCGGCGAAGAGCGCGCCTGCGGCGGACAGGGAGAGGCCGTGGTGAACGACGAGAAACGTGGGGAGAAAGGAGAGCGTCGCCAGCGACGCGAACTCACCGACGGTAGCGAGGCCGACGCTGAACGCCACCGGCGGGCGAGCGAGGACGCCGACGAGCGCTCGCGGCCGCATCGACGCACCCCCGTCGGTCCGCGCCGGCCGCGGTGCTGGCGCGCCTCCCGACCCGCGCACGGCGACGACGCCGAGCACCAGGACGGCGACGAGCGCCCCGCTCCCGACGGCGACGCGCCACCCGAACCGCGCGCCGAGTAGCGTCGCCAGCGCCGGCGCGACCAGACCCGCTGCCTGACTCCCCATGCGGTGGACGCCGATGACGCGGCCCACGTCCTCGAAGCGCCGGGCGAGGAGCGCCGTCGCCGGCGTGTAGTAGAGGCCGGCGCCGACGCCGAGCAAGAGCGCGAACGCGCCGAACGTGAGCAGCGAGGGCGCCGCCGCGAGCGCCACCGCCGCCACCGCCGTACAGCCGAGGGCGGCGAGGACGACCCGACGCGGCCCGTAGCGGTCGCCCGCCGCGCCGCTCGGTGCCTGCGCGACGGCGTACACCACCCACATTCCGGTGAGTATCGCGCCGATGGCGCCCTGCGAGACGCCGAACGAGTCGCGCAGCGACGGGACGACTGGGCTGACGAGCAACTGCGCCAGCCGAACCGCGAAGTACGCGCCGACGCAGACGGACAGCGCCGCGTGCCGCTCGTCCAACTGTGCTATACTATACCGTGACATTACTTGACACACATAGCAGTCTATAGTGATATATATTTCGCCGAGTTCGGCGTAGCGTCTTTCTCTCCCCCTGCCGAGCCGTCGGTATGCACGTCAACGAGGCCGAACTGGACTGGGAGACGGTCGACCACGACGAGACTGGCTTTCGGCGCAAGCGCCTCGCCGCCGCGGCGGGTGGCGAGCGGCTGGGCTGTTCGCTGTACGAACTCCCGCCCGGGGAGCGCTCGTGGCCCTTCCACTACCACACCGGCAACGAGGAGGCACTCTACGTCCTCGCGGGCACCGGACAGTTGCGTACCGCCGACGGCGTCGAGGAACTCGAAGCCGGCGCGTACGTCGCCCTGCCCGCCGGCGAGGTGGGCGCTCACCGCGTGAGCAACGACGGCGACGAGACGCTCCGCTATCTCGCTATCTCGACTATGGACGACCCGGACGTGACCGTCTATCCGGATTCGGGGAAAATCGGCGTCTTCGGCGGCTCACCGCCGGGGAGTACCGAGTCGCGGACCGTCGCGGGCTACTACCGCCGCGACGACGAGGTGGACTACTGGCTCGACGAGGTCTGAGCGCCCAGCGCGGTCCGAACAGCTGCTGCCGGCTCTCGGTCGCGCTCCGGCGCGTTCTCCAGATGCGCGTCTAGCGCCTCGCAGGCCACCTCGCGGTCGGTTTCGTCGAGCCGAGTGCCCGACTCGATGCGGTCGATGACCGCGACGACCCGGCCCACGTCGCCGTCCGCCGCGGCGGTTCGCTCTGCGTGCTCCACCACCGCCGCGTGCAGGACCCACGCCGCTTCTCGGGACAGGTCGATTCCGCGTGGACCGTGTCGGTGTGTCGGGGACATAATGTCTCGCTTCGGGGGAGGTGTATGAGACTCTTGTGGCCCTCATACGGTTTATTGTAAATCATCACCGGTGGTTCGCCCGCCCGTCTCGGCGATCCACCGGAACACAGTTACAATAATCCGTATCAGATGAATTCGCGCACGTCGGAGTACCACATGTCGTGGTGGTCGACGGCGTCGACGCGTTCGGCGATTTCGACGGCGAGGGCGTGCCAGCACAGGTCCGTCGGGTCGCTCTGGTCGAGGTTGTACTCCGCGTCCTTGCAGGTGCAGGAGCCCTCCTCGACGATGTACTCGTCGTCGTGGCCGACGACGACGGTGAAATCCCGGTACTGCTTGATTCGCTCCTCCGAGACGGCTTCGATGGCGCGTTGCCCGCGGTCACCGTGGGCCGAGAGAATAGCGTCGACGATTGGCCCAGACAGCGCTCCCGCCGCCGAGAGCGCCGCCCGCCAGTCCTCCTCCTCGCTCACGACCAAATCCGTCGTCCCTCGGCGTCTAAAGGAGTTCGGTCGGTCCGAAACGCGACGTGCGGCCGTCGCACGCCGCGCCCGCGAACCGCGCCGTTTTTCGGCGCACCCACCCCACATCGACCATGCGCGTCACCGAGGGCGGAGTCGAGTTCGAGGTGGCCGACGCTCGCGACGGCGCGAGCGAGGGCCGCGGCGACGACGTTTTCTACAACCCGACACAGGAACTGAACCGCGACCTGACCGTCGCCGTCCTCCGAGCCTACCGCGAGCGCGAACCCCGCGCCGACTCCTATCTCGACGCGATGACTGCGAGTGGCGTCCGCGCACTCCGCGCCGCCAACGAGGGCTGGGACGTGACCGCCGCCGACACCGACGCCGAGGCCGTCGCCCTCGCCCGCGAAAACGCCGCTCGCAACGACCTCACCGTCGACGTGCGCGAACGCGACGCCAACGCCCTGATGCACGATTCGACCCACGACGTCATCGACCTCGACCCCTTCGGGACGCCCGTCCCCTTCGCCGACGCCGCGTTCTCGAACGCCCGCGACCTAGTCTGTGTCACCGCCACTGACACCGCACCGCTCTGTGGCGCCCACTTCGAGAGCGGCGTCCGCTCCTACAGCGCCGTCCCCCGAAACACCGACTACCACCCCGAGATGGGGCTTCGAATCCTCCTCTCGGCGATGGTGCGGACCGCCGCCCGCTACGACACCGCCGCTCGCCCAATCTGCTCGCACGTCTCCCGCCACTACGCCCGCACCTACCTCGAACTCGACGGCCGCGCGACGAAAGCCGACGAGTGCATCGACGAACTCGGCCACGTCTACCACTGCGAGGACTGTCTCACCCGCGACCACGAGTACGGCCTCATCGCCGACCCGCCCGAGGCGTGTCCGGCCTGTGGCAGCAATCGCCTCGTCACCGCCGGCCCGCTCTGGTTGGGCGCCGTTCGCGAGCCCGAGTTCGTGGCTCGCGTCGCCAGCCACGTCGACGACGAGATGGGCGAGGCGGCCCGCGCCCGCCGCACCCTCGATACGCTCGAAACGGAGCTCGACCGCCCCACCCACTACGACCAGCACCGCCTCTGCAAGGAGTGGACGCGCTCGGCGCCCGCGATGGACGACTTCCTCGCCGAACTCCGGGACGCCGGCTTCGAGGCCTCTCGCGCCCACTACCACGGCACGGCGTTCAAGACGGACGCCTCGGTGGCGGAGATTCGCGAGGCAACGACTGCAGGGGAGTAAGCGGGCCGTAGCCTTTTGGCGGCGCGTCCCCGAATGCCGTCGATGGACGTCCCCGCGGACGACGACCCCTTCGAAGCCCAGCGTGAACGAGCAAGCAACCCGATGCGGCGGCTGTTCGACGAGTACGGCCGCGAGCGGTCCGGCACCTTCGCCGTCGGCGTCACGGCCAGCGTCTTCGCTCGCGTCCTCGACCTCCTGCCACCCCTGATGCTCGGCATCGCCGTCGACGCTATCTTCCTGAACGAGAGTGACTTTTCCCTCCCGCTCGTCCCGGACCGATGGCTGCCGGCCGACCCCGAAGCGCAGTTCTGGCTGGTCGTCGGCATCGTCCTCTTCTCGTTTCTCGGCGGCGCCGTCCTCCACTGGTTCCGCAACTGGGGCTGGAACCGCTTCGCCCAGTACGTCCAACACGCCATCCGCACCGACACCTACGACGCGATGCAGCGGTTGAATATGACCTTCTTTGCCGACAAGCAGACTGGGGAGATGATGTCGGTGCTCTCGAACGACGTGAACCGGCTGGAGCGCTTCCTCAACGACGGCCTGAACTCCGCGTTCCGCCTCGGCGTGATGGTCGTCGGCATCGCCGCGCTCCTCTTCTGGATGAACTGGCAGCTGGCCATCGTCGCCCTCCTCCCCGTCCCGCTCATCGCCCTCTTCACCTACCAGTTCGTCAAGACCATCCAGCCCAAATACGCCGACGTTCGCTCCACCGTGGGGCAGGTCAACTCCCGGCTTGAGAACAATCTCGGCGGCATCCAGGTCATCAAGACGAGCAATACCGAATCTTACGAGGCCGACCGCGTCGAAGAGGTTTCCGGCGACTACTTCGACGCCAACTGGGACGCCATCGAGACGCGCATCAAGTTCTTCCCCGGCCTCCGGGTGCTCGCGGGCCTCGGCTTCGCGCTCACCTTCACCATCGGCGGCCTGTGGGTGTTCCGCGGCGAGGGGCCGTGGCTCTTCACCGGGACGCTCCGCCCCGGCGAGTTCGTCACCTTCATCCTCTACAGCCAGCGGTTCATCTGGCCGATGGCCCAGTTCGGGCAGATAATCAATATGTATCAGCGGGCGTACGCCTCCGCCGCGCGGGTCTTCGGACTGATGGACGAGGACGCGGGCATCGAGGAGCGCCCCGACGCCGCGGAACTGGTCGTCGACGACGGGCGCGTCGACTACGACGACGTGACCTTCGGCTACGGCGACGAGTCGATTCTCGACGGCGTCTCCTTCACCGCCGAGGGTGGCGACACGGTGGCGCTCGTCGGCCCCACCGGCGCCGGGAAGTCGACGGCGCTCAAGCTCCTCCTCCGGATGTACGACGTGGACGACGGGGCGATTCGCGTCGATGGACAGGACGTTCGCGACGTGACTCTCGCCAGCCTCCGGGACACCATCGGCTACGTCAGCCAGGAGACGTTCCTCTTCTACGGGACGGTGCGCGAGAACATCACCTACGGCGCGTTCGAGGCGAGCGACGAGGACGTCGTCGCCGCCGCGAAAGCCGCCGAGGCCCACGAGTTCGTCACGAACCTGCCCGACGGCTACGACACGATGGTCGGGGAGCGCGGCGTGAAGCTCTCGGGCGGGCAGCGCCAGCGCCTTGCCATCGCCCGCGCGATGCTCAGGGACCCCGACATCCTCATCCTCGACGAGGCGACGAGCGACGTCGACACCGAGACGGAGATGCTGATTCAGCGGTCGCTCGACCGCCTGACCGCCGACCGGACCACGTTCGTCATCGCCCACCGGCTCTCGACGGTGAAAGACGCCGACCAAATCGTCGTCCTCGACGACGGCGAGGTGGTCGAGCGAGGGTCACACGAGGACCTGCTGGCGACCGATGGCCTCTACGCCAGCCTGTGGAGCGTGCAGGCGGGCGAAATCGACGACCTGCCCGCGGAGTTCGTCGAGCGCGCCACCGACCGGGGCGCACGGGTCGAGACGGACGGGGCGACGACCGACCAGTAATCAGCCGAACTCGACGCCGCGGATTTCGAAGCGCGCGCCGCCGGCCTCGCTCTCGGTCACGTCGACGTGCCAGCCGTGTGCTGCGGCCACCTGCTGGACGATGCGGAGGCCGAACCCCGTGCCGTCCTGCACCGTCGAGTAGCCGGCGTCGAACACCTCGTCACGTTCGTCCGGCGGGATGCCCGGACCGTCGTCGGCGACGTAGAAGCCGTCTTCGAGCTCGCCGACGGTGATGGCCACGTCCTCGCCACCGTGGTCGACGGCGTTCGTGAGGAGGTTCTCGACGAGTTGCTGGAGGCGTCCCCGATCGGCTAGAATCTCGCAGTCGACCCGGACGTCGAGCGTCGCCGCGTCCGCGGGGAGCGTTTCCCAGCAGCGCTCGGCGAGCGCCGACAGGTCGACGACCGCCCAGTCGGTTATCTCCTCGCCCGTCCGGGCGAGGGTGAGGAGGTCGTCGATGAGCGCCTCCATCCGGTCGTGGGCGCGGATTGCGGCGTCGAGATGCGAGATGTCGCCCTCGTCGCGCGCCAGTTTCGTCCGACTCTTCGCGACGTTCAGCGGATTCCGGAGGTCGTGAGAGACGATGCTGGTGAACTCTTCGAGGCGCTCTTTCTCCCGTTCCAGTTCCTTTCGCTCGCTGATGTCGATATAGAGTGCGAGCGTCCCGACCACCTCGTCGCACGCGTCGTACCGCGGCACTGCGCGCAACAGCGTCTCCACCACGTCGCCGTCCGCGGTCAGTAACTCGCGGTCCTCGCGGACGAACTCGCCCGCGAGCGCCCGGTCGTAGCCGCCACCGTCGAGTAGTTTCCGCGCTGAATCAGCCGTGTAGTACGTCGCCAGCGGCGTCCCCACGATATCTTCGCGCGACTCGCCGACCGTCTCCGCGAACCGCTGGTTACAGTCGTCGATGACCGGCTTGCCGTCCTCCTCTCGCGTGACCACCGCCATCACCGGTGCTTCCTCGAAGAGATAGCGATACTGTGCCTCGAGTGCCTCGGCCTGTTCTTCGAGTTCGCGCTCTCGCTCCTTGCGGTCGGTGATGTCGGTGATGAACCCCTCCAGCACCCGTTGCTCGCCGTCGGGTGCGTCGACGAGCTGCCCTCGCTCCCACATCCACCGCGTGTCGCCGTCGGCGGTGACGATGCGGTAGGTCACTTCGAAGGATTCGTTAGTCGCGAGGCTGTCTTGGACGTGCTCCCAGATGCGGTCGCGGTCGGCTTCGTGGAGGACGTCCTCGCCCCACGTCACGTCGCTGTCCTCCAGTTGCTCGCTGGTATACCCCGTGAGACGGGCCACCTCGCCTTCGACCGTCGTCATCGGCCACCCCGGTTCGTTTCGACAGCGGTAGACGATGCCCGGGAGGTTGCTGATGAGCGTCTCCAGTCGTCGCGTTCGCTCCGCCAACAGCTGCCGGGAGCGATGGCCGTCGACGACGTTCTCGACGCGGTTCGCGAGCAGTTCGTATCGTTCGGTGCTGGCTCCCTTCTGGAGGTAATCCGTCACGCCCGCGGAGATGGCGTCGCTGGCAACGTCCTCCGACCCCCGCCCGGTGAAGAGGACGAACGGTTTGTCCGGCCAGCGCTCGCGGACCCGTTCGAGGAACTCGATGCCGTTCGTCTCCGGCATCTCGTAGTCGGCGACGACGCAGTCGACGGCCCCGTCTTCCAGTCGAGCCAGGCCCTCGCGTGCGCTCGTGGCCGTCTCGACGACGATGCGCTCGTTCGCCCGTTCGAGAAACGAGGCCGTCAAGTCCGCGAACCCCGTGTCGTCGTCGACGTGTAGGACCCGTATCGGCCCCCCCGGCTCCGGATCGCCCACTCCATCCATGGTAATTGTCTACATGGACCAATGCCCCAGACCGACCTAATGGTAACGGGCCGCCCCGTCGGTGGCGACGCCCCGGCCGGACGTTGAAGGGCCCCGACGCCGAGATGCGGATATGCACCTCAGTGACGCGACGTGGACCGACGTTCGCGACGCCGACACCGACCTCGCGCTCCTCCCCGTTGGAAGCACGGAACAGCACGGCCCGCACGCCCCCCTCGGCACCGACGCGATGCACGCCGAGACGGTCGCCGAGGCGGGCGCCGACCGCTACGACGGGTCCGTCGTGGTGGCACCGCCCGTCTCCGTCGGCGTCTCCGAAGAACACCGTCAGTTCGCGGGCACGCTCTGGGTGTCGCCAGACACCTTCCGTCAGTACGTCCGCGACGTGGTCCGGAGCCTCGCCCACCACGGCTTCGACCGCGTCGTCGTCGTCAACGGCCACGGGGGGAACGTCCCCGCCCTCGGTGAAGTGACCTCGACCATCACCCGTCACGACGACGCCTACGCCGTCCCGTTCACGTGGTTCGAAGCGGTGGGCGAACACTCCTCGGACATGGGTCACGGGGGACCGCTTGAGACGGCGCTGTTGCGCGCGACCCACCCCGAACTCGTTCGAGAAGAGCGGATGGAGGAGGCACAGGCGGGCGCGAGCGACGGTTGGGGGGACTGGGTGTCGCGGACGAACCTCGCCCACGACACCGCGGAGTTCACCGAGAACGGCGTGGTCGGCGACCCGGACGCGGGCGACGCGGAGTTGGGTGACGAACTGCTGGAGTCGGCGGCGGCGTCACTGGACCGCCTCTTGCAAGCGGTGGCCGACCGCGACGTGTCGCGGCCGCCGAACCGCTGACTCGCCGCGAACGCTCCCTCACTCCTCGTCGTCGGCTTCGAACTCTTGGAGCGCGCCCCGAAGCTCCGGAACTGCGTTCGTGAGGTCGCTCACGTCGTCGTGTGCGTCCTCGATGTCGTCGATGAGGGCTTCGAGGTCCTCGATGGCGGCGGCGAGGTCATCGGCGTCCTCGAAGGCGTCGGCGCGTTCGCCCATCGTGTACCACTTCTTCGCCTGTCGGAGGTGCTCTTCCGCGTCGCCGACGTCGAGCGCGGAGCGAAGGCCGTTCAGCACGCCGAGGACGTTGTCGGCCTCTGTCTCCCACACGTCGTCGGCCGCCGGGAGTTCCTCGCGTGCCTTCGACAGGTGATTCTCCACGTCTGCGCGGACCTCCGCCGCCGCTTCGCCGAAGAGTTCGTCGTCACCGAGAGTCGTCTGGCTCATGGACGCCAGTTCACCGCCGTGTGAGTTAAACGCACGCCCGAAAGTGAAAGTGAAACGTCGGGATTCGAGGCGCGAGCGACCGCTATTCGACGGCCACCACCTGCATCAGCGGGTAGCCGTCCTCCATCACCATCTCCGTCCGGACGGTCACGCCCTCGTACTCTATGTGCATCTGCACCTCCATGAACCGCCCCGTGAGCTCGACATAGCCGTGGTCGTCGGCCGCCTCGGCGAGGGCTTCCTCGTCGATATCGACGTCGACAGCCTCGCAGAACGGCTGATTCTCGATGGCCTCGGCCATCGCGCGTTCGAGACTCGTCGCGCTCTCGGGCGAGAGGGGCGTCCCCGCGAACTGGTGATAGAGCGAGCCGAACTTGATGCCCGCCTCGAAGCAGGCCTGCTGTGGGTCGGTGACCATGCCGGGTCGTCGGCCCCGCGGGGGTAAGGTCTGTCGTCGGGCGGCATAGCAGTGGCCACGCCACCATCGAATCGGTTGTTACTTGGGTTCGGTGGCCCCATTGACGCTCGAATGGACGACCCGGTATTACTGACTGGCGCGGGTGGGCGCGTCGGGCAGGCTATCCTTCGCGGGATTGGTGACGCCCACGACTGGCGACTGCTCGACCGGGAACCGCTGTCGAGCGACCACCTCCCGACGGGCGTCGGCGAGGACGACGTCGTCGTCGCGGACGTGACCGACGAGGACGCGATTGCCGACGCGATGGACGGCGTCGGCGCCGTGATTCACCTCGCGGGCGACCCTCGTCCCGAGGCGCCGTGGAACTCGGTGCTTGAGAACAACATCGATGGGACGCAGACGGTCTACCAAGCGGCCGTCGATGCGGGCGTCGAGAAAGTCGCCTTCGCCTCCTCGAATCACGCCGTCTCGGCGTACGAAACCGACACGCGCACCCCCGAGATGTATCGGCCCGACGACGACTACCGCCTCGACGGGACCGAACTCCCCCGTCCCGGCAACCTCTACGGCGTCAGCAAGGCCGCGGGCGAGACGCTCGGCCGCTACTACCACGACACCGAGGACCTCTCCGTGGTCTGTGTCCGCATCGGCAACCTCACCGAGGGGCATCCCCCGCGCAACTACGAACGCGGGCAGGCGATGTGGCTCTCGCATCGCGACTGTGCACACCTCTTCGACCGCTGTATCCGCGCCGACTACGAGTACGAAATCGTCTACGGCATCTCCGACAACGAGCGCAAGTACTACTCCATCGACCGCGCGCGAGAGGTCTTGGGCTACGACCCGCAGGACGACTCCGCGGAGTACACGCTGGCGGGCGACCCCATTGACGACGAATAGCGCCGCGCAGGCGAAACCTATTCCGCCTTGAGGCTCGATACGGGAGTATGGACCGGCAACAGGCCATCGCCCTCGTGTTCGTCTTCCTCATGCTGTTTTCGTCGCTCGCGTACACGGTGTCGATGTTCTGAGCGGGGGAGCAATTAAGCCAATTCCCGTACACGAACCCGTGTGTATGCGAGCAACGTGTCCGTTCTGTGGCGACCGCGTCGACGTACTCCCCGACCACCTCGAAGACTGTCGCGACGCCCCTCGGGACGACCCCCGAACGTCGTGATTCAGACGGGGTATTGGAAGTCAGTACCGGGATTCGCCGACCCCTCTCGGCGACCCACCGGAACACACATACCCGTATCAGGTGTCGAACAGCCCTGCAACGTCCGCATACTCCCGGTCACGACGCTCGACGTGTTCGGCGAGTCGCCGATAGACCAGCGACCGCGCCGACTGGGCGGCCACGAACTCCAGTAGCGTGGTCGTAAAGAGCGTCCGCTCGCCGCCCTCGATTTCCTCGCGCGCGAACGTGATTGCTCGCTCGATTGGGTCCGGGTCGTAGTCGTACTCCGCGGCCAGCACCCGCGCCGCCGTCGCCGCCGCCTCGAATCGCAGGTCGTCCGGCGTCAGCACCTCGCCGTCGTCCCGGAGCGACGGCGGGGCGCGTCGCTCCACCCACACCGGGTCGGCGTCCAGACGCGCCAGCGCCGCGCGAACGGGGGCGAGGTCGACGCCGCGATACGGCGACGGAAGCCCGGCGAGATACGCCGTCGCGCTCTCAGCGAGTCCCGTCGCCCCGCTCCAGTTGCCGGTGCGGGCGTGGTGGAGCGCCGCCGTGAACTGGATGAGACCGTGCAGGAATCGATCGTCGTCGGTACCAGATTCGAGGTCGAGCCACGGTCCCTCCCACGCGTCGTGCGCGGCGTGATACTCGCCGGCGTTGTAGAGGGCAATCCCCGCGCGGAGCGACTCGTCCATACACGCTGTTGCGGGTCGAGGCTGAAAAGCGGCGTCGTCGGTGCGTGTCTGTCGACGTAGACTCAGTGTCGGCTGCGTCCTGACGGAGTCCCACGCGAGCGTCAGCGAGCGTGGGGCAAGTCAGGACGTGAACAGCGCGAGACCTCCGGTCTCGCGTGCAGCCGGCTGACCGATGTCAGCCGGCGACGAAAGGAGTGACCTAACGAAGTTAGGTCACGAATGAAGTGAACGTCCTGACGGAGATTTGAACTCGCCGAGACGGTCCGGGTCGCTCGCTATCGCTCGCTTCCCGGGCTGCGACTCGCCTGCTCAAATCTCCGTGTCTCTGTTTCTGCCGATACAGACGACTCGCGGTGCTCGTCGTTGTGGTGTCGGCAGAAACGTCCTGACGGAGATTTGAACTCCGGTCCCTGGCTCCGCAAGCCAAGAGGATAGTCCACTACCCTATCAGGACTCATTCATCCATACCGGCGAGTCGCTTAAGACGGTTACGATACGCCGCCGGGAACGTCAAACGGTCTCTTGTGTCTCCCGAAAGAGTATGTCTCCGCCCACCTTCCGGTCGGGTATGCATCGGAGAACGCTACTGCGGGCGGCGCCGTTGCTGGCGCTGGCTGGCTGTACGGGTCGCGGCGACGGGGGCGACACTCTCCGCGTGACCGACCGCGCTTTCACGGACACGGGCGAGTGTACCCACGGCGACGCCGACGCCGAGACGGCGACGGTCGACGCGTCGTCGACGGCCGTCCGAATCGGCGGATGCATCACCGGGCCAAATGGGTGTGCGGTCGCGGCGCTCGACTCGGCGACCGTCGAGGGCGACGAACTCGTTGTCGTCGTCACGACGGAACGGGACGCGCCACCGGACACGTCCTGTACCGAGGCGCTGGTCTATCGCTCCTACGCGGCGACCATCACGCTCGACCACCGCGTCGGCTCGGTCCGCGTGGTCCACGACACGCCGGGCGGCCGGGAGACGGTCGCCGACACCGCGTCGGACGGCCACGAGGGCGAGGAGGGGTCCCACTGACTGGACGCGTGGGTTCATCCCGGATGGCGACGTATCTCGTCACATGCCGGCGACAGATTCGGGCGCGAAATCAGCAGACGGAAACGGGGCGTTCGGGCAAGGACAACGCTTAACCGACGGGTTCGCCTGTTGCTGGATACGATGGGCGTAATCGAGGACGTGTACGATGACCTCGACACCGACGTTGATTTCGAGGAGTTCGAGGCCGCCGTACACGACAAGGTCGAGCAGATGGGGGGGCTGGCCGACGAGGAGACGGCAGCGATGCTCATCGCTCACGAACTCGAAGACGAGGAGGTGAGCGGTGTCGCCGATATCGACCCCGAGATGAACGAGGTGAAGTTCCTCGCGAAGGTGACCGGCGTCGGCGACCTGCGGACGTTCGAGCGCGACGACGCGGAGGACGAGGACGCCGAGGAGGGCCGCGTCATCAACGTCGACGTGGCCGACGAAACCGGGCAGGTCCGCGTCTCCTTCTGGGACCGGATGGCCCAGTCGGTCGACGACGGCGAAGTCGCCGTCGGCGACGTGCTTCGCATCAAGGGCCGTCCGCAGGAGGGGTACAGCGGCATCGAGGTCAGCGCCGACCAAGCCGAGGTCGACGAGGAGGCGGAAATCGATATCCAGATTCAGGACACCTACCAGATCGACGACCTCTCGCTCGGCCTCTCGGACGTGAACCTGCGGGGGCGCGTGCTCGCGACGGACTCGGTGCGGACCTTCGACCGCGACGACGGCTCCGAGGGTCGCGTCGCCAACCTGACCATCGGCGACGAAACCGGTCGCGTCCGGGTGACGCTGTGGGACGAGCGAGCGGACCGGGCCACGGAGCTCGATACCGGCACCTCCGTCGAGGTGGTCGACGGCTACGTCCGCGAACGCGACGGCGACCTCGAACTCCACGTCGGCTCTCGGGGCGCCGTCGAGGAAATCGACGATGCGGTCCACTACGACCCCGAGACGACCGACATCGCGGACCTCGAACTCGAACAGACGGCCGACATCGCGGGCGGCGTCATCGAGACGGACCAGAAGCGGACCTTCGACCGCGACGACGGCTCGGAGGGGCAGGTTCGGAACGTCCGCATCAAAGACGAGACGGGCGATATTCGCGTCGCGCTCTGGGGCGAAAAGGCCGACTTCGACGTTGACCTCGCGGACTACCTCGTCGTCACCGACGCCGAGATTCAGGAGGGGTGGCAAGACGACCTCGAAGCCTCGGCTGGTTGGCGCGCGACGGTGACCGTCACCGACCCGCCGAGCGACGCGCCGGGGACGGACGACGCGGGCGGCGCCGACGCTGGCGGCCAGGACGGCAACGCGGGCCTCGGCGCCTTCGGCGACGACAGCGGTGGGGGTGGAGCGGCCGGCGGCGAAGCGGCGACCGTCGCGGCAGAGACGGCCGACCCGGACGACGGCGAGACGGTCCAGTTCACGGGGACGGTCGTCCAGGCCGGGAATCCGGTCGTCCTCGACGACGGCACCGAGACGCGGAGCGTCGAGACGGAGGCCGACCTCCGACTGGGCGAGGAGGTCACGGTCCGCGGCCAGATTCACGACGGCCGCATCGACGCCGACGAAGTGCGGTAATATTCGCGGCGAGACGGCCGCTCGGCCGACGGAAAGGATTATACGCGCCACGTACCCCTATCGGGGTATGAGCGTCGAGTTACCGTTCGCCCCGGTAGACACGATCATTCGTCGGAACGCGGGTGACCTGCGGGTGAGCGCGGACGCGGCGGAGGAACTCGCCCGGCGCATCCAGCGCCACGGGGCGGAACTCGCCGTCGACGCGGCGGAGGCGGCGACGGGGGACGGCCGGAAGACGCTGATGGCTGCCGACTTCGGCGTCGAGCAGGTGGTCGACCGTGACTCCCTCGAGCTCCCCGTCGCACCGGTCGACCGCATCGCCCGCCTCGACATCGGTGACAGCTATCGCGTCTCGATGGATGCCCGTATCGCACTCGCCGACATCTTGGAGGACTACGCGGACAACGTCGCCGCGGCGGCGGCGACGCTTGCCAACCACGCCGACCGGCGGACCATCCAGGCCGAAGACATCGAGACGTACTTCGCGCTCTTCGAATAGATGCAGTTCGGCTACAGCGACACCTGTCTCGACCACGATACGGGCGAACGCCACCCGGAGACTGCCGACCGGTTGCGCGCCATCCGCCGGCAGCTCTCTCGGCGCCACGGCGTCACCTACGTCGACGCCGACCCCGCGTCGGTCGAGGCGGTCACCGCTGTTCACGACGCCGCGTACGTCAAGGAGGTCCGCGAATTCTCCGCGGGCGGCGGCGGCGACTGGGACACCGACACCGTCGCCTCCGGGGGCACGTGGGACGCCGCACTCAAGAGCGCCGGCCTCGCCCAATGGGCCGCCGACCGCGCCCTCGCCGGCGACGACGGCCGCGACACCCCCTTCTCTATCGGGCGCCCGCCCGGCCACCACGCGACCATCGACGACGCCATGGGCTTTTGCTTTGTCAACAACGTCGCCGTCGCCGCCCAGTCCGTCCTCGACGACGGGTCGGCGACGCGCGTCGCCGTCTTCGACTGGGACGTCCACCACGGCAACGGCACGCAGGACATCTTCTACGACCGCGACGACGTGTTCTACGCCTCGATTCACGAGGAGGGGCTGTATCCGGGTACCGGCGCACTCGAGGAGACGGGAGAGGGCCAAGGAGAGGGCGCGACGCTCAACGTCCCCCTCGCGTCCGGCGCGGGCGACGCCGACTACCTCCTCGCCTTCGAGCAGGCGATTCGCCCCGCGTTCGCACGCTTCGACCCGGACCTCGTCCTCGTGAGTGCGGGCTTCGACGCCCACCGCCACGACCCGATTTCGCGGATGCGCGTCTCCACCGAGGGGTACGCCCGCCTCACCGACCGGATTCGGACGCTCGCCGACGACGTGGGCGCCGGCCTCGGGTTCGTCCTCGAAGGTGGCTACGGACTCGACACGCTCTCGGAGAGCGTCGCCACCATCCACGAGACGTTCGACGGCCGCGACCCGCTCGAAGAGGACGGCGGCCCGTCCGAGGAGACGACCGACCTCCTCGCCACGGTGCGAGCGCGCCACGGCCTCGCTTAGGGTGTCGGCTCGAAGTAGCGCGCGAGTTCGACGCCGAACTCCGACGCGAGCGTCGCCACCTCATCGCCGACGTAGCACTCGTACCCTTCTTCCAACGCTGTCTCGATTTGGGCGCCGAGTCCAACGTCGAAGAGCGCGTCGCTCGCCAGATACGCCGCCGGCGTCGTGAACTCGCGTTCGCGTTCGACGACGTAGCGGTCGCCGTCGATGAAGGGGCCGTACACGTCGTCGTCGGCGTAGGCGTCGTAGAAGCCAGACGCGTGTTCGCGAACGTCGACGGGCGGGCCGTCGTGCCGCGTCACCGCGGCGAGTTCTTCGACGGCGAGTTCGACCAGCAAGACTGCGCGCTCGTCGGCGAAGGTCGCCGTTCGGAGCGGGGCGAACCCGCGCCGGTCGAGTTCGCCCGCGATGCCGTTCAGCGACTTGCGAAGCTGGGGGTAGAGTTGGTCGTCCACGAGGTCGGGCGCCTCGAAGACGAGGGCGACGGGCGTCGTCCCGCGCCGGTCGAGGTGGTCGCGGACGGCGTCGGCGTCGAGTGGGTCGGGGTCGCTCGGGACGAACAGGGAGTCCCGCGGGTCCGCGAGGAGGTCGCGAGCGTAATGCTGGAGGCGGGCGACGTTCTCGGCGGCGCAGACGGCCGCGACGTTTCGCTCGGGGTCGGTCGGGTCGATGACCACGAGGGGGTCGTCGAAGGTCGCCGTCCCGTGGTCCTCGGGGTCGAGCCGAACCGGGGGATGCCAGTTGGCGGCCGCGCGGAGGAGGGCCTCGAAGCCGCCGTGTTCGAGGACGAGGAGTTCGGAGAGGTAGCCGGAGAACCCGCGGGTGCGGAGGTCGCTGCCGTAGGCACCGATGCCGGTGAGGAAGGCCTTGAACAGGCGCACATCGCGCGCGAGGTCGGCGTCCAGACGCTCTTGGAGGTAGGCGTCGTGGAAGGGCGTGCGGTCGACCGCCGACTGAATCTTGGTCGCGTCGGCCACGTCGTAGCAGGGGACGAGGTCGACGTCGAAGCCGTCGAATTCGCCGGTGACGTAGGGGTGTTCCGCGTACTCCTCGCGTCCGTCGGGGAGGGCGCTCCGGCCGACATCGAGGCCGTAGCGCTCCAGTTCGGCGCGGTCGAGGTCGGGCGGGAAGCGGACGAACAGGTCGATGTCGCGGTCGTCAGCGAGCCACGTCCCGCGAGCGGTCGACCCGACTTGGACCACGTCCGCGTCGGCGGGCACGTCGGCGAGGGCGTCGTGGATTCGGTCGGTCAGGGCGTCGACCGCTCCCGCCAGACGCTCCCGTTCGTCGGCGTCCGGGGTCACGCGGTCGGCGACGCGCGTGACGACGGCCTCGAAGTCGCTCATGGCGTCGTGTCGGCGCGCCCGCGCGGAAAGCGTGTCGGTGTGGCACGACATCTTGTGACCGGCCGACGGGGCGCGGGTGAAAACGAAAGCCCTTTGGGTCGACTGCAACTACCAGAAACTGAGCCGTCGTAGCTCAGATGGTAGAGCACCTCGCTGTTAACGAGGTGGTCCCAGGTTCGAGCCCTGGCGACGGCGCTTCTCTGTCTTCAACGTTCGAGAGGCGATGCCTCGCGCAGTCTGTTCCCAATTAATAAGAATTCCTGTGAAATGTTTAAGTGAAACAAATCCTACCGCCATGCACGAGCATGTCTTGGGAACGCAGCACACGGCGGGACGCGCTTCGAGCGGTCGGTGTGATGGCGGGCGCCGGACTCGCGGGATGTGTCGGTGGGTCGGGCGGGAGCGCCAGCGCCGAGTCGGAGGACCCGACCTCCCTCTCGGTCATCCTGAACTGGAAACCGAACGCCACGCAGGCGGGTTACTTCGTCGCCGACCAGAACGGCTTCTACGAGGAGGAGGGCCTCGACGTGACACTCGTCTCGGGGCAAGGTGGCGGGTTCGCGGCCAAACAGGTCGGCCTCGGGAATCAGGATCTCGGCCTCGGGACCGGTGTCGCCCTGTTACAGGCGCGGGACAAGGACCTTGACGTTCGGTCGTACGCGAACGCGCAGGCCTCGAACGCCGCCATCTACACTGTTGAGGAGCAGTTCGGTGGCGAGCTCACCGACCCCCAACAGCTCGCCGGTAAGCGCGTCGCCGCCGTCGCCGAGTCGGCGAAGACGATGACCTACCTCGAGATGCTCCTCGAACAGGAGGGGATTCGCGATGAGGTCGAACTCGTCAACGTCGGCGTCGAACAGCAGACGTCGAACCTCCTCTCGGGCAACGTCGACGCCGCGGTCGGCATCTTCTCCGACTCTGTCGGCCTCGCTCGCCAAGGGTACAACGCCTCGATGCTTTGGCTGGCCGACTACACGCCGGCCATCGGGCGGACCGTCTTCACTCGCCCCAGCTACGCCGACGAGAACGGCGACGCCATCCGCGGGTTCCTCCGGGCGACGGCGCGCGGGTGGGCGTGGGCGTCCAACAACCCCGAGGGGGCGATGGACCGGATGGTCGACGCCCGCTCCAGTCTCTCGGAGTCCCGCGAGATGGGTGTTCTCAAGCTGAAATACACGGCGAAGAACCTCGTGTTGTCCGACACGGTCCGCGAACACGGTTGGGGTCACCAGCGTGCCGACGCGTGGGAGCGCGTCGTCTCGAATCTCGCCGATAGCGGCGTCGTCGACGCTGGGATTCCGACCGACGACGTCTGGACGAACGAGCATCTCGACACCGAGGCGTCGGTCGTCGGCGACTACGCCGCGCAGGTCTCCACCGACTACGACCTCCCCGTCTGAATGCACGCCGGTCGCCGCCGCGTGCGCCAGTTCGTCGACGGCCTCGCCCGCCCCGTCGTCGCGGCCGTCACGCTCGCCGTCGCCCTCGTCTGCTGGCAGGTAGCGACGGTGCTCACCGGCGTCCCGACCATCCTGTTGCCCGCGCCGACGGCGATTGCGGGCGCGCTTCAGGGGCACCGCGCCGATATCGCCGGCCACCTCGTCTACACGACCTTCGAAATCGGTCTCGGGTGGCTCGTCGGCGTCGGCGCGGGCGTCGCGTTCGCGGGCGTCATGGCCGCCTCGCGGCGACTCCGCCTCGCCGTCTACCCGCTCTTGCTCTCCGTCCGCATCGTCCCCCTCGTCGCCATCGCACCGCTGTTGATCGTCGCTTTCGGGGCGACGCTCTACACCCGCGTGCTGATGGCCGCGATTCTCACCTTCTTCCCCGTGACCGTCGCGTCGCTCGACGGCCTGCTCTCCGTCCCGTCGAGCCAACTCGACCTCCTGCGGTCGGTGGAGGCGTCGACGTGGGCCCGGATTCGATATGTCCGCCTCCCGAACGCACTCCCGAGCGTCTTCGCCGGCGTGAAAATCGCCACCCCGCTCGCTGTCGAAGGCGTGTTGCTCGCGGAGTTTCTCGCGGCGTCGCGCGGCCTCGGCTACGCCGTGTTGCGCGCCGCGGCCGACTTGGAGACGGCGCTCGTGTTCGCGCACGTCACGCTCATCGTCGGCGTCGGCCTGACGCTGTTCGGCCTCGTCTCGGTCGCGGAACGCCTGCTTCGCTGGAGCGACGCCGACGGCGTGAGCGCGTTCGGCACGCGGACCGGCGGGGGCGACGCCCCGCTCTCGGAACGGCTCCGCTTCGGTGCCGTCGCGCTCTGTCTTCTCGCCGGCCTCTGGGTCGTCGGCACGCTCACCGTCCCGAACGCCGACGCCTTCCTGCCCGCGCCGCCCGAGGTGGCGTCGCGGCTTCTCGCCGCGCCCGGACTGTTCGCCAGCGCGACGCTCGGCTCGCTCTCCAAACTCGCCGCCGGATGGGCGCTCGGCGCGGCCGTGGGCGGTGCGGTGGGTGCGCTCGTCGCTTTCGTCCCCCGGACTCGCCCCGTGGCCGGCCCGTTCCTCGTCGGCACGCGCGTGACGCCGACCATCGTCGCCGCGCCGCTCTTGCTGGTCTGGTTCGGTATCTCCGTCAGCGCTGCCACGGTGCTGATAGCGCTCGCAACCTTCTTCCCCATCGCCGTCGCGACGGCGAGTGGGTTGACGACACTCCCCGAGGCGCACCGCTCGCTGCTCGACTCCGTCGCTGCGCCACGCCGTGCGCGTATCGCCGTCAGGCTCCGCTACGGCGTTCCGACCGTCCTCGCGGGCGTGAAACTCTCGCTCGTCAGCGGGCTCTCCGGTGTCGTTATCGCGGAGTGGTTCGTCGCCAACGGCGGCCTCGGCGTCTTGGTCAATCAGGGGATGCGAAACTTCCAGCCCTCGCTGACGTACGCGGCCATCGTCTGCCTGTTCGCGCTCGGTCTGTCGCTGTTCGGGAGCGCGACGCTCCTGCAACGTCGGCTGGACTGGTAAGTGGCGTTGAGAGACCGCGCGTCAGTCCTTCCACGTCCACCGCGATTCGAGGACGTACCGATAGACGCCGCTCACGACGATACCGACCCCGTTGGCGACCAGATACGGGACCGTCGCGAGCGAGACGAGGCCGAACAGGATGCCCAACTGGATTGGGATGGCCGACCCGCGGACGAGGTTCGTCCGCAGGAGGCCACGCCCGTACTCGCGCCACCCCTGATGGCGGGCCGCGCTGAACGTCCAGCGGTTGTTGACGCCGTACTGGAGGAGGATGGTCACCTCGATGGAACAGATGGCCGCCAGAAGATACTGGATGTTCCCCCACTCGACGAGCGCCCCGAGGAGGCCGGTCTGGAAGCCGGCGGCTAGCAGTCCGACGAGGAAAAACCGGCGGAGCTGCACCGCCTCCGGCCCGACCAGCATCGCTCGCAGGTATCGACGGAACATTCCGGACGCTATCGGTAGCCGAGTGCCTTTAATCTGGTTTCGATATCCCCGTCGACGCCGGCCGCCTCCTCCTCGGCGTCCACCGCGTCGAGCACAGCGACGTGGTCGTCGACGACGCCACGCAGTCGGTCGCGGGCCGTCTCCGTCTCCGGGTCGTCGGCCGCCGAGCGGTCCGTTCGTTGCTCCGGGTCGGCGTGGCGGTCGTACAGCTCTTCCTCGCCCGTCACCGTGTTCCGGATGTACGTCCAGTCCTCGTCACGGGCGCTCACCACCAGATCGCCCTCGTCCAACGACCGCGGAATCGGCTGCTGGGTCACGTCGTCGCCACGGACGGTGACGGTCACGACCGGGCGGTCCGTCGGTTCGGTCCCGTCGCGGAGCGTCGGGCGTAGGCTCTCGCCCACCCACTCCTCGGCGGGGTCGACGCCGAGCAAGTCACAGACCGTCGGCGGGATAGCGTCGAGTCCGACGTGTTCCGAGACGCGTCGCGACGGCATCCCCGGCACGTCGATGATGAGGGGGACGCGAACCAGTTCGTCGTAGAGTTTCGGGTAGTGGGCGAGGTGGCCGTGGTCCATGAACTCCTCGCCGTGGTCGCCCGCGACGACAAGTGCGGTGTCGTCGGCGACGCCCGCGTCGTCGAGGGCGTCGAGCAGACGCCCCACGCTGGCGTCGACTTGGCGGACGGCACCCTGATACAGCGTGCGCAGGTCCGCGAGCGTTCGGTCGCCGACGGACCACCCCAGTCCCGTTCGGACGTGCGCGACCAGCATCCGTGTCTTGCCGACGCGGCGGTCGGTGCCGCGGAGATACCGCGGCGCCGGGACGTAGGGCGTGTGGACGTCCATGTAATGTATCCAGAGGAAGAATGGCTCGTCGGTGTCGGCGACGAAGGAGGTGGCCGCCTCTTCGGCGTCGAGCATCCGCGAGGCGTCGGTGAACGGCCGGTCGTCCGCGCCCCCTCGGAGGAAGTTGCCGGCCCGGCGGAACGGCGACGTGAGCAGTTGAATCCACGCCCCCCACGTCGGGTGCGCGGCGACGAACTCGCCGGCGGGGCCGTCGCTGCCGCCGCCGACGAACGCGTCGAAGTCGCCGAAGCCGTCGTCATACCCCCACTGCTCGGTGAGGAAGCCGTTCGCGGCGTTGTAGCCGGCGGTGGCGACGCCGGCGTCCTGTAACTGCTCGGCGAGTGTCGTCGCACCGTCGACGCCGATGCGGCCGGTGTCGGCGAACACGGGGCGCGAGGCGAGAATCGACGGGAACGACATCGGCGTCCAGTTCCCGTGTGCGAAGGCGTTCTCGAAGACGGTGCCGCGGTCGGCGATGGCCGAGAGCGTCGGTGTCTCGTAGTCGTCGGTGTACGGGCCGATGGCGTCAGCCCGGAGCGAGTCGATAGTGACGAGAACGGCGTTGGATACGGAGGCGTCTGTCATGAGTGGTGGGCGTCGACGGCAGACGTCGCGAGAGTGCGATTCGTCCCGTCGACCATCCAGTTGTCGTGAACTACGTCGATGGACACCCTCAACCTTTTGATACCGACGAGCGAGTCCGGCACGTTCAAGGCGTCCGAGTGTCGATACGCGCAGGAGGGCCCTTAGCTTAGTCTGGTTAAAGCCCCCGGCTCATACTGCCTGCGGCACGTCCGCGGGCATGGGACACCGGGTGATCGCTGGTTCGAATCCGGCAGGGCCCATCCCACTTTTCCTCGGTCGCTTCGTCGCCGGCGCGAAGCACCGGCTGCCCGAGGAACCTCCGGTTCCTCGTGCTCCCTCGCAAAAACGTGGGGAAAAGACTGCAGAGCAGGATTCGAATCCGGCAGGCACGAACGTTGGTAAAGCGCCTCAAACACCCCCGCCACAACGCGCAATGAATGCCAAAAGCCAAACGTCGCTCGCCCGTACAGTCAGGTAATGAGTGAATCAGACGACGCGCCTTCGGGCCCAAAAATCTCGGTTGCAGTCGTGGACGAGTCACACACGAACGAAATCCCGGACAACATCGACTCCGAACTGTACACGACGACGCGCCCGGAGTCGTCGATGGTCGAGTTCGACGCGGCGCCCGACAGCGACTTGGCGGAGGCACTCCGGCGACACGGCTACGACCTGTAAGCCGCCGCTCGTTCCGTGAGACAGTTCTGTTGCTTTTAAGCGTCACGACCAGCCGGATTTCCGGGTTGTCGACTCGTTTTCGTCTGGACCCAGGCAATCCGCTGATGCCGGGGTCAGCGCGGTGAGCTATCGACGATTGTCGTGTCGAGCCAGAAAATCACCGATTGAGCCTGCATTCAGTTGGATACCACGGTAGGAAAGTTGAATAGCGTTACTTGGTAAATGACTCTCAACGCACATGAGGGACCGCTCGTCGGCGACCCCGAGAGACGAAGGGTGTCCGGATTACGGCGTGTCGACCGACGAGACGTTCACCGTTCTGGGCAACGAGCGGCGGCGACTGGTCCTGGGCTATCTGCAACACGCAGACGAGACGGCCGTCGAGGTCGGTGACCTCGCCACGAGTATCGCTGCGTGGGAACGGGACAAGTCGCCCAGCGAGATCAGTTACGACGAGCGAAAGGCCGTCCGGACGTCCCTCCACCAGTTGCACCTCCCGAAGATGGAGGAGGTCGGATTCGTCGAGTTCGACAAGCGCTGCGGGACGGTCACACTCACCGACGCCGGCGCGAACTTGGTGGTGGCCGTCGGTTTCGACAGTGGATCGTTGACGCCACGGAAGCTGTTCGTCGTCTTCGTGGTGGGGACGACGCTCTCGGCACTGGTCCTCTGGTGGGGTGTATCCCCGAATCGTGACGGGGGGACTCTCCTCGTGTTTTGGTTCCTCGCGAGTCTGGCATTCGGGCTCTTGCTATCGGTCGCCTACGACCGGTGGGCGTCGGCAACGTGCAGTCGGATGGAACTGCCGGTGCCACAGGACTGAGCGAGGCGACGCGCGGACTTACCGGATGAGCCGCTGGAGTTTCAGGCGGACGGATCCGGGTCGGTCGCGCGACCGGCGTCTGATACGCCCGCGCCCGAGGAGCCAGCGACTGACGAGGTAAAACGGGACGCCGATCAGGGCGTCGATGACGACGATGGGGAGCCACGGATGCGCCCGGTAGAGTCCGTCGAGAACCGGTTCGGGGAGGACAGCGAGGTAGTGGTAGTGGGAGACGAACCGATGGTACGCGCCGGTCGAGTCGGGGGCGTGGATGGTCACCGTGACGTTCCGCTCACTGCGCGGGGCGAGATGCAACTCGCCGGGCGCAACCTCGACGTCCTCGGCCGGCGCGTCGACGTACACCTTCGTGGGCAGGAGGCCGGCGTTGCCGAGCTGCCGGTCGTGGCTCTTCGACTCGCCGGTGTGGACGACGGTCGGGCGTTCCGACTCGAAGTTCGAGCTCACGAAGTCGATACGCTCCGCTCCGGACGGGACGACCATCGGGAGAGTTAGCCCGAGGAGGAGCACGACCGTGAGAGCGCCGACGACGAGCCGGGGGTCAAATCCCGAATCGCGGCGTCGGGACCGTGTTCGTTCGCGTGACGACATCCCACCGTTCCGAATGGTGTCAAGGAGGTACAGCACGAACACCGCGACGGCGAGCACCGAGAGGCCACCGGTCGTTCCGAGGACAGCCCCCGTTCCGAGGAGACGCGCGAGCGACTGTTGGGCGCTCGCGGCCGTCTCTTGGACGAACGACGTCGCCGCTCCCAACCTCGGGATGACGAGGACGTGCCCGTTCACCTGGACGACCTTCGAGACGATTTGGGCCTCCTTTACTGGCGGTTCACCGCTGTCCTGATCGGTGATAGCGTTGTTATCGCCTCTCGTGACGTAGCCTCGCTCCGTCTCGCCGACGACGCGGTGGGTGGTGAGGCCGCCACCCTGGATCTCCTCGGCCCGGAAGACGACTACGTCGCCCTCCTCGACAGGTCCTGCGATTTCCGTCGGGACCGCCAGAAACCCGTCACCCGGGTCGAGCGCCGGTTGCATGCTCCCCGTCCGGACGAATCCGAGAATCACTGGTCCGCCCACTGCCTGTCCAACCACTAGCGTGAGGATAGCGAACACCGCGACGACCTCAAGCGACCTCGAGAGTAGTCGTCCAGTCGAGCTCATCTATTGCGTTTCCGTCGTATCGTCCCGAAAGGGGGATGGGGGTGGTCAGATCGCGTTCGCGCCGATCGACAGTGTCACCGAGACGTTTTCGTTCTCGTTGACGCCCAACGCGTTCACGAGGAACGAGGCCCCGACGTGATCACCGGGCGAGAGGGTGTAATCGAGCGTGCGACCGCCACCATCAGCGGTGAGGAGGCTCCCAGTCTGTGCACCCTCGTCGTGGAACTGGAAGTACACCTCCGTGTCGGCGTCGTCGCCGCCGGTGAACGCGACTTCACAGTCGACCGCCGCCGTGTCCGACGTGTTGTTGACGATGGCGAACGCCGACCGGAGCCCCGACTCGCCCGACCGGTCGCTCGGCGCTGGTGCAGTGACCAGCTCGAACGTCGGCGGGGACGGGTCCGTCCCGCCCTCGACGAACGCACCGAACTGGTAGACCGAGTCGACGTTGACCTCGGGCGCGAAGTGCAACTCGCCGTCTTCGATCCCGACGGCCTCGAAGTCGGGATTCGGCACCAGGGCGATCAGGCCGTTGGTGTCGTCGACGACACTGACGTCTGCCGACCGAGCCATCGTCGACGCGGTGAACGCGCCGACGCCGCTGGTGAGCGCGCTGCCGGACAGCGCGAGGCTCGTCCCCAACAGGAATCGACGTCGATTCATGGGCGGGAGAGCGGCGGATTACTCCGTCCCGGGGTCGGCGGCCTCGTTGGCGTTGATGACGAGGTTGCCCGGGAGCGCGACCTCGCCCGAGGTGTCGGCCTCGGTTGCGTCGACCTGCAGCGAGACGTAGACGGAATGCCCGGCCGGGATCGCCTCGTCGGGATCGTTCCCGTTGTTGAAGCTCAGCGCGTCCTTCTTGGACGGGTCGTCCGACAGGGTGAGCTCCGTCGTGTCGGTCGCGGCGTCGAGCTGGCTGGGGTCGTCCGTGGTGGTGCTGCCGTCGTCGCCGCTGATGGCCGTCGCCTTCCCTTGGAGGTAGATGCTAGCAGTCCCGGGCTCTGTCTTCCGATTGAGCTCCCACCCGATCTCCAAGTCGATCGTCTGTCCGCTCTGGTTGTGGACGACGAACGCCGACTGATCGGTATCGCTGCTCACGACGTATGGCTCACCCTCACCCGCCGCCGCCGGGTTGCTGTCGGAGTCGTAGATGCTCTCAAATTCGATGCCGTCGCCCAGCGCTTGGTCGTTCATCGCGCCGAGCTGGTACTTCGACTGGTCGTTGACGCCGTTGCCGTCCCCGTCGCCCACGATGTCGATTGCGAGTTCGCCGTTGTCGTAGCTCACCCGGTCTCCGACGCCGCGAGCACCGCCGGGCGACAGCGCGATGAGCGCGTTACTGTCGTCGACCACCGCCACGTCCGCCGACCGCGACATTGTCGCGGCCGTGAACGCGCCAGTGCCTGATGCAGCCGCCCCGCCGGCGGCGAGCGATCCGATTCCGACCAAGAACTTTCTCCGGTCCATTGGTTGTCACCGCCCGTGGGTCAACACGAGCGTATCTCTCCCAGGGACCGGAAGGGGTATTGTTATACAGGCGATGGGGGTCGCCGAAACGAGGCGTCTGAGGCCACTGAATGGGCTGTTTTCGGCTGATCAATCGCCCCGCCGTGGCGGCCGTAAGCCACCATTACCGGTCGGGCAAGCCGGAGTAAGGGCTGCTTGATGCTCCCCAACGACCACGTTATCGAACCCGACAATAACTCATAACAATAACCTCCCCCCCTGTATCCCGGGGCACGGGGGGAGCATGGCAACAACTACCAAAACCGGGGGAGAATCGGCGGCGCTCTCGAAGGACGACGTCTTCGAGGTGTTTAGCAACCAGCGACGGCGGCTTGCGTTCGATTACTTACAGCGGCGCGACGACGACGGGCCGGTTGACGTCTCCGAGATATCGACGCACGTGACGGCGGCGGAACTGGACACGCCGCCCGATCGGATCCGGTACGACGACCGAAAGAGCGTCCACACCGCCCTTCACCAGTTCCATCTGCCGAAGATGGACGCCGCGGGAATCGTCGAGTTCGACAGCCGGTCCGGCGATATCCGACTGACCGAGGAGGGCAAGGAGCTCGACGTGTATCTGGAGACCGTCTCGGGCGACGAGATTCCGTGGGCGCTGTATTTCGTCCTGCTGTCGGGGACGATGATGTCGGTGATTCTCGCGGTGTGGCTGGGGATCTATCCGTTCACGGTGTTCACGAACCTCGAGTGGGCGAGCCTCATCTCCGTCGCGTCGCTGGTCTCGTCGCTAGTGTATCTGTACCACTCGCGCTACGAGATGCGTCTCGGCGTCGGTGACACACCGTACGACGGAGAGTGATAATCCGTGGGCCACACACGAACGCTGTTGCTCGGCACGGCGTGTCTGCTCGTTCTGGCAACCGCGGGTACCGGCGGGTTCACCGCCGCGGAGTTCGACCGCACGCATCCGGTGGCGGTGACGGGCGACGGGGCGCACCTCTCGGTCACCGCATACGACGACGCCGTCTGTGGTCCGAGCACAGCACTGACGGTACATAACCGATTTTCGGAGGTGGATCTGACTGACGTCGACGTGACGGTGCGGGACACGAGTGACGACGTTCGAGTCGACGCAGTCGAATCCCCAGCCTCGATACAGACCGGCGGATCCGGTGACGTTCGGGTGTGGCTCGCGCCGGACGGGCCGGCCGACCGCGACCGGAACTGGATTAGCCTCGCGGTTCGTGCGACCGGTGGCGACACCGCAGCCGGATTCGTCCGACGAGTCCCCGTCTCCTGCCAGCCGCGAGGCATCGAGTTCGTCACGCTCTGTGGCGGATCCGGCGCAACGGCCGCGAGCGTGTCCGTCGCCGACACTGGCGACGCGACGGCGGCTCCGACCGAGTTCGGTTGGGACGGGGACGGAGTCAGCACAGTCCTCTACGGTACCGACCGGACCGTGTACCAGCTCGACGACACCGCCCATTCGACGATTCGAGAGGGGGACGGCCATCCGCTCGACGGGACCCGTCACACCTGCGCGGACGTCGCTCCCGGAACGATGAGCGTCGGAACGTTCGAGTACAACCATACCGCCGGAACGTTCGAGGAGGAGAACCGATGAGCACGACGACTGCCCGGCCGGAGCGATCCGGGGCGGAATGGGACTCGAACGAGGTGGTGGGCCTCCATGAGTAGCGACCCAGAGCCGTCGGTGACGCGGCCACAACCCTCTCGCACCGACGTCACGTACGCGGAGTTCGAGTGGGACGACGTCGAGCCTGTCGTCGCCGTCACGAGGCTGTTGGCCGATTGGACGGGCCGGCAGATGGACGACATCGGCCCGCTCCACGAGGATGTCGACCCGGACGCACTCAACAGTCTCGTGCGCGACCACCCCTGGTGTTCTCCGGACTTGAAGGTCACATTCCGGGCGGCGGAGTGGGTCGTCACCGTCGACTCCGACGGCGCGGTGCGAATCCGGACTGGGGAGTGACTCCGACGCTCACGAATGGCCACGTGGCGTGACGGTCCGAACGGATGCCCTCACTTTCAAATACTATCCCGCGCCCACCGCCCCCGTGCTCACGTTCAGCAGCCTCGCTCGGGCGGCGTACTGCCTGCGACAGCACTACTACGCCCAGCGAGACGACGAGGGGGGTCCGCCACCGGACGCCCGCGACCGACAGCGCCTCGCCTTTCGCTACCCCTCGTTGCGCGAGGCGAGCGACGCCGACCTCGCTACTGAACCGATAGCGCCCTCGTCGTCGGCGTATCGGTCAGCGCTCGACTCACTCGCCGCCCGCGACGACTGGGACGGCCTCGTCGACCCGGAAGCGACGCGCGTCACCCTGACGGGCCGGGAGTGTCGCGGCCGCGCGCACAAGATTTTGGCAGGCGACCCGCCGGTGCCGACGTTCGTCTCGCCCGGCCGGCCACCGGAGCGAGGGGTCTGGCGCCCGCAACGCGTCCGCGCGGTGGCGATGGCGAAGGCGCTGGCGTGGGAACGCGAACGGGAGATTCCGGCCGCGCTCGTCGAGTATCCGGCTCACGGAGTCGTTCGGCGCGTCGACCTGACGACACGCACGCGGGCGGCGTATCGGCGGACGGTCCGGTCGGTCCGGGATATCGACGGGCCGCCGCCGCGAATCGACGACGAGGCCAAGTGCGACGCCTGCGAGTACCGCGAGGAGTGTGGCGTTCGGACCCGGTCGCTCAAGTCACTGCTCGGCCTGTAGCCACGCCTCGATGTCGTCGGCCATCGCGCCCCGCCGGTGAATCACGCCCTCGCCGGGGTCGACGACGGTGCTCTCGGTGCCGGGCGTCTCGCCGCCGTCGACGACGGCGCCGGCGCCCTCGCGGACGCGCGAATCGAGGTCCGACACGCGGGTGACACTCGGCGCTCCCGAGCGGTTGGCGCTCGTCGCCGTCAGCGGCGGGGTGCGTTCGAGGAGGGCGAGCGCCGTCTCGTGGTCGGGGATGCGCACGCCGACGCGCTCCCGGCCCGCCGTGAGGTTGTCTGGGAGCGTCTCGCGACGCTCGACCACGACGGTCACGGGACCGGGGAGGAAGCGGCGCATGAACGCCGCTTCGCGCTCCGTCGGCCGGGTGTATTCGAGTGCGGCGTCGACGCTCGGCACGCCGAGCGAGAGCGGCTTGTCTCGGGGCCGTCCCTTCAGGTCGAACACTCCCGCCACGGCGTCGGCGTCGGTGGCGTCGGCGCCGAGGCCGTACACCGTCTCGGTGGGGTAGACGACGGCGTCACCGTCGCGGACGGCCGCCGCGGCTTCGTCGAGGCCCATTACTCTGCGAGTGCCCGAATCTCGGCTTCGAGGTCGTCGTACGGCGGGAAGTCCGGCCACTCCTCGGCCACCCACGCGTGCTGGACGGTCCGGTCCTCGTCGAGCAGGAAGACAGCCGGCCGTGGCTCCGAGACGCCAGCCATCCCGTCGAGGTCGTGGGCGACACCGTAGGCCTCGGCCACTTCGTTCGAGGGGTCGGCGAAGAGGTCGTAGGGCATCTCTCGCTCCTCGACGAGTTGCTTGTGGGCGTAGGGCGTCGAGATGGAGACGCCGACGACGGTGAGGTGGTCGTCCCACTCGCGGTCACGGAGTTCGTTCCAGATGTACGTCGCGGGGAAGGCGCCGTCCATGGGGTAGAACACGAGGCAGACGGGGCCCTCGTCCGTAAGGTCGGAGAGCGAGGCGTCCTCCCAGAACTCGTCGTTGACGAGTGGGCGCGTGAAGTCGGGGGCTTGCTCGCCCTCGGCGACGTGGTCGGCGTCGGGCAGGGGAACGACGTCGAAATCGACCATCAGGCCGACCCCCCGTCGACGAGTCCGTCACCGTACGTCTTCTCCAAGTACTCCACGACGTTCGCCGACTCCGACATCGTCACGCCGGTTCGCTCGTCGACGATGGCGGGGACGGGCCGCGACCCAGCAACTCGCTTGACCACGTCCCGCTCGGAGTGCATCGGCTCGACGAACCGCGAGGTGTAGTCGAGGCCGAGGTCCTGGAGCGTCCGAACGACGCGCTCGCAGTACGGACACGCCTGCAGTCGATACAGGGTGATCGGCGGGTCGCTGTCTGACATGCGCCACAGTTGGGTCGGCGTCCGCGTAAGCCCTTCGCTCGGGTGAGACGGTACCTATGAGGGCAACGCTTAATTCGGGGCCGCGACTACGGTCTGTACTTCCATGGGTTTGTCGCCGCTAGCGAGCGCCGCCGGAATCGTCGCCCCGGCACAGCTTGCCGATATCGTGACGCTGACGGATACGACAGTCACGATTGCCGGCTCGGTGGCTATCCTGTTTCTCATCGCGCTGTCGGCGTTTTTCTCCTCGTCGGAGATTGCGATGTTCTCGCTGGCTCGCCACCGCGTCGACTCCCTCGTCGAGGAGGGGATTCCCGGCGCTCGGTTGGTCCAAGAGCTCAAATCCGATCCGCACCGCCTGCTCATCACGATTCTCGTCGGCAACAACATCGTCAACATCGCGATGTCCTCCATCGCCACGGGGCTGTTCGCCATCTACCTCTCGCAGGGGCAGGCCGTCCTCGCCGCCACCTTCGGCGTCACGACGCTCGTCCTCCTGTTTGGCGAGAGTGCCCCCAAATCCTACGCCGTCGAGCATACCGAATCGTGGGCGCTCCGCATCGCTCGCCCGCTCAAGTACTCCGAACTCGCCTTGCTCCCGTTGGTCGTCGTCTTCGATTACCTCACGCGCGTCATCAACCGCGTGACGGGCGGGCGCTCCGCCATCGAGTCGACGTACGTCACCCGCGACGAGATTCAGAACATGATCCAGACCGGGGAGCGCGAGGGAGTCATCGAAGAGGAGGAACGCGAGATGCTCCAGCGCATCTTCCGGTTCAACCGCACCATCGCCAAGGAGATTATGACGCCGCGCCTCGACATGACGGCGGTGCCGAAAGACGCCGATCTCGATGAGGCTATCGAAACCTGCATCCAGAGCGACCACGAGCGCATCCCCGTCTACGAGGGCAACCTCGACAACATCATCGGCATCGTCACGCTCCGTGACCTCATCCGAGAGAAGGATTACGGCGAGGGGCGGAGCGACCTGACGGACGTGGTCCAGCCCACGCTCCACGTCCCCGAATCGAAGAACGTCGACGAACTGCTGGAGGAGATTCAGGACAACCGGATGCGGATGGTCATCGTCATCGACGAGTTCGGGACGACGGAGGGGCTGATTACGCTCGAAGACATGGTCGAGGAAATCGTCGGCGATATCCTCGAAGGTGACGAGGAAGAGCCGTTCGAGTTCCTCGACGACGACGTGGTCATCGTTCGCGGCGAGGTCAACATCGACGAGGTCAACGAGATGCTGGAGCTCGACTTGCCCGAGGGCGAGGAGTTCGAGACGCTCGCTGGCTTCATCTTCAACCGCGCCGGGCGACTCGTTGAGGAGGGCGAGGAGATAGACTTCGACGGCATCACCATCCGCATCGAGCAGGTGGACAACACCCGCATCATGAAAGCCCGCCTCACCATCCACGACGACGAGGAAGACGAGTCAGAGACCGAGGCGGAAGCCGAGAGTTAGCGCAGCACCTCGATGGCGGTGAACGCACCGTAGCTGAGCACGAGCGCCAAGACGAGCGACCCAATCCACGCCAGCACGGTGTAGACCATCTTCCGTCGGCTGACGCCACCGCCACCGGCCGCGTAGCCCGACCCGATAATCGTCGAGACGACGATTTCGTTGAAGGAGACGGGAATGCCGAAGGCGACGGCGACTTGTGCGATGGCGAACGCCGGGATGAGCGCCGCAATCGACCGCCGCGGGCCGAGCGAGGAGTAGTCCTGTGCGAGCGCTTTGATCATCCGCGGCGCCCCGGTCCACGAACCCAGCAGGAGGCCGAACCCGCCCCCGGCGAGCACCGCCGGCAGCGGAACCGCCACCTCGTCGAGCAGGGGGACGAGCGGGCCGATAGCCAACCCCACCTGACTCCCGCCGGCGGAGAACGCGACTAGACCCCCCAGCGAGAGGAGAAACCGGCGCTGGGTGGCTTCGGGATGCGTGGTCAGTCCGCGGAAGAGAAGCGCCGTCACGACGAGGGCACAGGCGAACGCGACGGGGAGAGCTCCCACCGACAGCGCCGCGCCGATGGCGGCCGAAATCGACGCCGCCTCGCCGGCCGGCCCGAGCAACGCGAACTCGATGGTGGCGACGAGGGCGCCGACGAGTCCGCCGAGTATCGAGATGGCGTACCGTTCGGAGACGGCGGGCGACCGGAGGAGGCGCGCGGTGCCGTACGCGATGCCGCCGCCGACGAACGGCGCGAGCACCCACAGCGTCGTAATCTGTCGGTACTTCGCCCACGCGGGGTCACCGCCGAGGGCGAGGCCGACGCCGACGATGGCGCCGGTGACGGTGAACGCCGTCGCGATGGGATAGCCGGTGAACACGCCGATGGCGACGAGGATGGCGGCGGTGAGCAGACCGACGATGGCCGCCGTCGCCGTTAGCGACACGCCGCCGATCAACTCCGTCCCGACCGCTTCGGTGACGTTCGCCCCCTGCAGGACGGCGCCGGTGAACCCGAGGAGGCCGACGATAAATCCCGCGCGCATCACGGAGATTGCGTTCGCGCCCACGGCGGCGGCGAAGGGCGTCGACCCGGACGACCCGGCGCCGATGGCCCACGCCATGAAGAGACTCGCGAGTGCGGCGACGACGAACGTCAACAGAGTTCCGGTTGCAACCATCGAGTGTGCGTTCCTGTGTGAGGGGGGTACTAAGCCGTGTCGGGGTAGTCAGCGGTAGCCGTCGTCGAACCCCTCTCGGAGCGAGAGCAGGGTCCGTCGGATGAGCAGGTAGCCGCCGAAGACGAGCAACAGCATCAGCACCACCAGTCCGAGGAAGACAGGGTCGTCGAAGAGCGAGCCCTGGAGCAGCGGTGCCTGCATGAGAGAGACGTGTCCCGGCCCCCACAAAGCCGTTTCGCCACCGGACGGCGTCCGAAACTACAACGCCGTTTTGAGCTTACGCTGCCCCTATTATACCGACGGCCGTACGTCGAAGTGCGTGGTCCCCCCGACCTCGCTTCGGCCCTCCCTCCCCCCCTTCGGCCCTCCCCTTTTCGCTCAGTCCTCGCCCAGCACCCGAATTGCCCCGAGTCGCTCGCCCTCTGGCGAGCGGAGCGTCCCGACGAGGGCGGCGTCGTCCGCGCGCAGGTCCGCGGGGATGTCGTCGTGGCCCGGCGCCCACAGTTCGGCGTGGGCGGCGCGATGCCCCCGTGGCTCGGCGTGGCTCCCCGGATTGAGAAGCGTCGGGCCGTTCGCGGGCGTGTCGACCGTCGGCCGGTGCGTGTGACCGGAGACGACGAGTGACGCCCCTCGCTGGCGGCCGAACAGCGAGAGCGCCGTCGTCCCGCCGGGTTCGGTGTGGGTCATCGCTATCTGGACGCCGGCGTAGGTGGTCGTCGCCGCGGACGGGAGACGCTCCTGCACCGCGGCGGTGTCGGTGTTGCCGTGGACGGCGACCAGTCGCTCCGCTCGGTCGCGGAACTCGTCGAGCACCGCGTCCGTCGTGAAGTCACCGGCGTGGAGAACGAGGTCCGCGGCTTCGACGGCCTCGCGCGTGCGTCCGGTGAGTTCCGCGCTGTCGCTGCCGTGCGTGTCGGCGCAGACGGTGAGCATGTGGGTCCGTGACCGGCCACGACCAACTCGGTTGCGGTCAGCAGGCGGAAGCTTGAATCGGGGGCCGTTCGAGGAATGTCCCATGGCTGGCAGTAAGTCGGTCGTTCTGGCCGCACTCATCGCGAACGGCGCTATCGCCGTCCTGAAATTTGGCGCCTTCCTGCTCACCGGAAGCCCCTCCATGCTCTCGGAGACGTACCACTCCATCTCCGATACGGGCAATCAGGTGTTCTTGCTCGTCGGCATCCGATACAGCGGGAAGTCGCCGAATCGCGAACACCCCTTCGGCTACGGCAAGGCACAGTTCTTCTACAGCTTCCTCGTCTCCGTCCTCCTGTTCGGCATCGCGGGCTGGGAGAGCCTGAAACACGGCTACGACGCCATCATCCACGGTCACTCCGCCGCCCCGGGGATGGTGACGTTTGCGGGCTACACCTTCGACGCCGTCTACGTGAGCGTCGCCGTTTTGCTCGGTGCCATCGCCTTCGAGAGCTACGCGTTCGTGAAGGCGCACGCCGAACTCCGGCGGCAGATGAACGAGTACGGCTGGTCGAACCTGGTCGAAGCCTTCCGAACCACCAGCGACGTGACGACTCTCACCGCCTTCACGGAGGACGCCATCGCCCTCGGCGGTGCCGTCGTCGCCCTCGTCGGTATCGTCCTCACGCGCGTGACCGGGAACCACATCTACGACGCCGTCTCCGCGGCGGTCATCGGCGTCCTCCTCATGTTCTTCGCGCTCGCGCTAGCGTGGGAGAACAAGCGCCTCCTCCTCGGCGAGAGCGTGCCCCCGGGCCGCGAAGCCGAGTTCGAGTCCATCATCGCCGACCACCCCGGCGTCGAACACGTCGACCGCTTCCGGACGATGTTCGTCGGCCCGACCGACATCCTCGTCACCGCCGACGTGAGCTTCGCCGCCGACCTCGACACCGAGGGCATCGACGACGATATCGCGCGCATCGACGAGAAACTCCGCGCCCACGACGAACGCGTGTCGTTCGTCTACATCGAACCGGAACTCTGAGTGGTAGGGCCCACTCCGAAAGGCTTTGCCGCCCGCGCCGGAAGGCGGTCACATGGACCCGCGCATTCGCACGCACGCAGAGACCATCGTCGACCACTCGACGCGAATCGAGGCCGGCGACAACGTCGTCGTCAGCATGCCTGCCGAAGCTGAGGACCTCGCCGTCGCGCTCCACGAAGCGCTCGGCGAGCGGGGCGCCAATCCCGTCTTCATGAACAACTCCGAGCGCGCCGCGCGGGCGTATCTCCGCGCGAGCGACGCGGACGACTTCGAGACGCCGAGTCACCAGCTCGCCCTCTTCGAGGAAGCGGACGCGTTCGTCATCGCCCGTGGCGGCGCGAACGTCTCCGAGCAGAGCGACGTATCCCCGGACACCAACGCCGCCTACCGCCGGGCGATGCGGCCCGTCCTCGACGAGCGACTGGAGAAGCGGTGGTGTCTCACGCAGTACCCCTCGTCCGGCCACGCCCAACTCGCCGGGATGAGCACCGAGGCCTACGAGGAGTTCGTCTGGGATGCCGTCACCCTCGACTGGGACGCCCAGCGTGAGCATCAGGCCCAGATGGTCGATATCCTCGACGGCGCCGACGAGGTGCGCATCAAGAGTGGCGACGAGACGGACATCACCATGTCCGTCGCGGGCAACCCGACGCTCAACGACTACGGCGAACACAACCTGCCCGGTGGCGAGGTGTTCACCGCGCCGGTCAAGGAGTCCGTGGAGGGGTACGTCCACTTCGACCTGCCGCTCTACCGGAAGGGCAAGGAAATCGAGGACGCACGGCTCCGCTTCGAAGACGGCAAGGTCGTCGGCCACAGCGCCGAGCGCAACGAGGACGTGCTCACTGGAATTTTGGAGACTGACGAGGGTGCCCGCTACCTCGGCGAACTCGGCATCGGGATGAATCGCTCCATCGACCAGTTCACGTACAACATGCTGTTCGACGAGAAGATGGGCGACACCGTCCACATGGCGGTCGGGAACGCCTACGCCGACACCGTCGGTGAGGGGAACGAGCGAAACGAGAGCGCCGAACACGTCGACATGATCGTCGATATGTCCGAGGAGTCGGTCATCGAAGTCGACGGCGAAGTCGTCCAGCGCGACGGCACCTTCGTGTTCGAAGACGGGTTCTAGGGTTTTTGGTCCAGTTTTTTGCCGCGAGCGTAGCGATGCGGGAAAAAGTGGGACGTGGACCTTCGTGTTCGAGGGCGGGTTCTAGCGTCGCCACTCGGCAGTCGTTGAATAGCTCGCCCCGGGTGCTCGCGGGGCGACGGTAGTTACTCCTCTTCGTCGACGTCGAGGTTGAACTGCTTGTTCTCGACGGCGGCGTTGAGGACGACGCTCGTGTTGGACTCGCGGATGTCGGCGTCGGTCAGCAGCGTCTTGATCTGCTGGTTCATGCCGTCGGTATCGAGGAACTTGCCGATGGCGATGACGTCGTAGTCGCCCGTGACCTCGTAGACACTAATCATCTGTTTCTGCTCGCGCAGGCTCTCGGTGACCGAGGGCAGGGCACTCCCCTCCACCTTCAACTGGAGGATGGCCGTCACGTCGTAGCCGAGGGCGTCGTAGTTGACACGCGGCGTGTACCCCTCGATGACGCCCTCGTCCTCCAGGTCACGGAGGTGATTCGAGACGGTCGTGACGGACACGTCGAGTTCTTCGGCCAGGCTTCGAAGGCTCGCTCGACCGTCGCCGAGGAGTGCGTTAATCAGCTTGGCGTCGAGATTTTCGTACGTCATGGTAGTCACACACGGTTCGGGGGGTATAGAAGTTTACGAATATCCAATTCCGTTGCGAGCGTCGAGTAAATTGCACTCAACAAAAAGGGCTTAATACTAGGAGTATAGATTAACCCTGTCCAGAACATGACGGACGAAAATATGGCGACTGACGGCGGTCTGACGGAGACAGAACAGGAAGTAATCGACGAAATCGAGGAAGAAAACGTCGACTTCCTCCGGATGCAGTTCACCGACATTCTCGGGACGGTCAAGAACGTCTCGGTGCCGGCGTCCCAGGCGGAGAAGGCGTTCACCGAGGGCATCTACTTCGACGGTTCCTCCATCGACGGCTTCGTCCGCATTCAGGAGTCCGACATGCGTCTCGACCCCGACCCCGAGACGTTCGCTGTTCTGCCGTGGCGCGACGACGACGAGGGTGCGACCGCCCGGCTCATCTGTGACGTCATCGACACGTCCACCGGCGAGCCGTTCTCGGGCGACCCGCGTGGCGTCCTCAAAAGCGCCATCGAGCGCGCCAACGATATGGGCTATCAGGTCAACATGGCCCCCGAACCGGAGTTCTTCCTGTTCGAGGAAGACGAGGACGGTCGCGCGACGACCGTCACGAACGACGTTGGCGGCTACTTCGACCTCGCACCGAAAGACCTCGCGTCCGACGTGCGCCGTGATATCATCTACGGCCTGGAGAGCATGGGCTTCGACATCGAGGCCAGCCACCACGAGGTCGCCGAGGGTCAGCACGAGATTAACTTCACGTACGACGACGCGCTGACGACGGCCGACAACGTCGCCACCTTCCGTGCGGTCGTTCGCGCCATCGCGGCGGAACACGACCTGCACGCGACCTTCATGCCCAAGCCCATCGCGCGGATCAACGGCTCGGGGATGCACACCCACATGTCGCTGTTCACCGAGGACGGCGAGAACGCCTTCCACGACGAGGACGACGAGTTCAACCTCAGCGACACGGCCAAGAGCTACCTCGCCGGTGTCCTCGAACACGCCCCGGCCATCACGGCCATCGCCAACCCGACCGTCAACAGCTACAAGCGCCTGGTGCCGGGCTACGAGGCTCCCGTCTACGTCGCCTGGTCCGACCGCAACCGCTCGGCGCTCGTCCGCAAGCCCGCGGCCCGCGTGCCCGCCGCGTCGCGCATCGAACTGCGTTCGCCGGACCCGTCGTGTAACCCTTACCTCGCCTTCGCGGCCATGATTCACGCCGGTCTCGACGGCATCGAGAACGACCTCGACTGCCCCGACCCGGTCCGCGAGAACATCTACGAGTTCGACGCCGAGAAGCGCGACGAGTACGGCATCACGACGCTCCCGTCCAACCTCGGCGAGGCCGTCGAGGCCTTCGAGGACGACGAGCGTATCAAAAGCGCCATGGGCGAACACGTCTCCGAGAAGTTCATCGAGGCCAAGTCCCAGGAGTTCGGCGAGTACATCGTCGAAGTCTCCGACTGGGAACTCGACCGCTACCTCGAGAAGTTCTAACGCCCCGTCTCCGACCTTTTTTCGCGACGCGACTCAGGCCGCCGAGCGTTCGCTCCAGAGCGGTAGCCCCGGCAACGCGAGAATCAGCGCGACGACGCCCCCTGCCAGCGCCGCCGCCACGGGGAGCGAGACGCCCCCCTCGACGACGGTCCCAGCCGTAATCGCGACGACGGGGAGAAAGGCCAGCGAGGCGACGAGTCGCCGGGTTGACCCGGTCGCTTCGAGGGCGCGGTCACCGGCGAGCCGCCAGCCGAGCCATCCACCCGCCGCCGCGGCGACGGCGATGACCGTATCCAGCACCACGTCGATGCTCAGCGCCACCAGTCCGACGCCGACTGCGAGCGCGAACGTCCGCTGGACCGCGACGGATGTCACGCGGTCCGGGGTCCAGCCGGGACCGATGCGGGTGGCGACGGCGAGGTACGCGACGCCGACACCGACGCCGACGAATACGTCAACGAGGTAGTGGACGCCGATGACGACTCGGGACGCGGCGACGAGTGCGATGACCCCTGCAGCGCCCCAGTAGTGTCGCGACCTGATTCGGCGTGGCGAGAGCAGGCCGACGAGGCCGCCGTAGACGACTGTCGCGCCGATGGCGTGGCCGCTCGGGAAGCCGTAGCCGTCGGTGCCTGCGCCCGGCGGCCGGGGGAGCGTGAAGGCGTGTTTGAGCGCGAGCGTCAGCGCGAAGCCGCCGAGTGCGATGGCGATGGCGGCGGCCATGCGCGGCGTCCCGATATCGAGGTGGTCCGCCAGCAGGTAGCCGGCAGTGACGAGTACCAACAGTCCAACGGGGTCGCCGAGGTAGGTGAGCGCGCCGAACAGGTCGACGAGCGCGTCCGGCGCCGTCTCGACGACGCTCGTTTCGCCGATGCCGCGGTCGGCGGCCGCGGCGACGACGTGTCTCATGCGCGAGACATACGCGCCGAGGAGTAAATACTCCGCGTTCCGTTAGCGACGGAAGCGGCGGACGAGCCGGACGGGCGACCCGAGCGCCGAGAGCCCCAGTCCGAACAGGACGAAGAGGACGTACAGCCCGAGCGTCGAGAGGAAGATGATTATCATGGCGACGACGGCGAGCAGGTCGCTGCTGAGGAGGGAAAACGCCCCCAGCGTCATGGCCGTCCCGTAGAGGAGCACGAGATAGGGGCCCCAACCCCGAGCGTGGCCGCGGCGCATCCGGTTGCGAACGTACGCCTTCAGCTCCGCTTCGAGGTCGGAGCGGTCGACCGTCCGCGCGTCGACGTCGCTCTCGAACTCGTCGAGGTCGGCGCGGACCTCGTCCAGCCGGTCTTCGAGGTCCTCGATGTCCGGGGCGGGGGAGGGCTCTGCGTCGTCTCGCGTGTCGTCGCCGGTCATTGCCGTCGTCTGCTGGTCTCGGTCTGGCGAGTGTTGTACCTGCCGATTCCGAGCCACCGTCGCCTCCGCGAGGACGGCGTTGAGCGTCGCGCCGACGAGCATGACCAGCCCCGCGAGATAGAACCACGTCACGAGCAGAAGGATGGCGCCGAGGACGCCGTAGAGCGCGAACCGCCCGCTCGTCGTCGCGACGGCCGCGTAGAGGGCGAACCCCGTCCCGAGGCCCGTCCACCCCACGGCACAGAAAATCGCGCCCGGAAGCGCCTTCTTGAGCGACAGCGCGGTCGACGGCGTCAGGTAGTACACCGGCAGCAGGGCGACGACGAGGACACAGAACAGGAGCAGGGGCACGAGCGCCGCGACTGGCGTCCGAAACAGGGTGAGGGCGCCGACGAGTGCGATGCCGCCGAGCGCGCCCGCGCCGACGGCGCCGAGGACGGTCACGCCGATTCGGAGGCTCCCGAGGAGGCCCCGGGACTCGGAGCCGTAGACGCGCGCGAACGCGGTATCGATGCCGCGGAAGAGCTTGAGCGAACTCCAGAGTAGGAGCGCGACGCCGACAACCGTCAGGCCACCCCGGCCGGTCGTGTTCGAGAGGGCCTCACCGACGACCCCCTGTCCCACCGGCAGGAGATACTGCCCGGCGAGGTCCAGCACCGCGGCCCGGAGTTCGGCGCCGCCGACCGCGGTGGCGACGACAGTCGTCAGGACGAGTAGCGGGAGCAGGGAGACGAACGCGTAGTACGCGATGCTGGCAGCCAATAGTGTGACGTCGCGTGCCTGCACCTCGCGGACGACGCGGCGGGCGAGCGCGAGTCGTGATCGAGCGGACACGTCGAGTCGGTTGGGTCGGCGCCGACAAAAGCCCCCGCTACGGAGCGACGCCGACGGTCAGGAGCGTCCCCCACGTCCGGTAGCGGTCGACCATCGCCTCGCGGGACTCCCAGTCCTCGATCGGGAAGGCGTCGGCGGGTGGAATGTCGATTTCGCGGTCCGGAATCGTGTCCTGTTCGGCCACGTGAAAGCCCGCCTCGCGGAAGGCTTCGCGGTACTGCTGGCAGTCCCACAGTTGCATCTCCACGCCCACCGTGTCCTGCCACTCGTGGGTGTGGACGCTCTCCTCGAAGAAGTTCACCGCACAGAAGAAGGTCCCACCCGGGCGGAGCACGCGCCGGAGTTCCGACAGCACCGCCGCGGGGTCCTGCGCGTAGTAGAACGCCTCCATCGACCACGCGTGGTCGATGCTGTCCGCCGCGAAGGGAAGGTGTTCGAAGTCGCCGGCGAGGAACTCGAGCGTCGGGTCGTCGGTGTAACTGCGGGCGTTGTCTACCATCGCCGTCGACGCGTCGAGGCCGACGCTCCGTCCTACGTCACGCGTCTCGCGGAGGGCGCGGAGCGCGTAGCCCGACCCGGTGCCCAAATCGAGCACCGTCTCGCCGGCTTCGACGGGCATCCGCGCGAGCGCTTCCTTGGCCGTGTGCCAGTGGCGCTCTTCCATTCCCTTGTCTTTCCCCGCCGCGGCCCACCTGTCGAATTCGGCTTGGACGCTCATGCCTGTCCACGACGGACCCCGGTCACAAATCGCTACTTATCTGAGGCCGTTGACGACGTTGATTATCCCCCACGTCGCCTGCTTGACCGGCTTCCCGTCTTCGCCGTTGATGACGATGCCGCGGACGATGCGCGGGCCTTGCTTCTGGACGACGCGCCCGTCGTTGACGGCCTTGACGAACCGAGGCACCGGGTTGTCGGCGGCGACCAGACCCTCCGCCGTGTCACGCGTCATCTCCATCTTCAGGTCGGCGTCGTCACGGCCCGACTGCCGGAGGTCGGTGAGCGTGCCGTCGGGGCGCATGTAGAAGGAGAAGACCACGTCAGTCCCGACGAAGTAGACGTTGACGACGTTGCCGCTGATTTGGTTGAACACCTGTCGCTCACCGAAGCTCATGTTGGCCTCGGTGACGTTCGCGTTGTATCGGGGCTGCATGTCCTGTAAGTCGGTGAAGAGCTCGTCCGACCACGCCGGCTGTTCGGATTGCGCGGTCACGGGTGCCGCACCAGCCGCGAACGAGAGCGTCACGAGAAGCGCCACCGCGACGCGGCTGAGTGTCGATGTCATACCACTCCGTTGGCGCCCTGCGTATTTGGGGGTTTGGGCCGCTCGCGGCCTCTCGAACGGATTTACAGCGATCGCCCTTCGACGTCGGGGTCGATTCCCGCCGCGTCGAGGTCGATTCGCACTCGCTCGCGGAGTGGGTCGGGCACCGTGTCCCGTCCCACCGGCACCGCCGTCTCGCCGTCGCCTTTCACCTTCCAGTAGAGCACGCAGTCGCTTGGCTCGTAGTATTCGACGGCGTAGCGGTCGCCCTCGCCGTGGTAGTGGACGCGGGCCGCGAACCCCTCGACGTGCCAGCCCTCCTGGTCGGCCAACGCGTCGAGCCCCGTCATCGGTCGATGTCGACCCGGTCGCCGACTTCGACGCCCGTCTCGTTGGTGTATCCGTACGGCACTTCGAGGACGTACTTCGAGCGCCCCGAATACTGGGTCAGGTCGTCGTCGTCGGATTCCAGCGGCGCGTGATGAATCGTCGTGATAGTGCCGTTCTCGGCGATAAAGACCATGTCGAGCGGGAAGTCCATGTTCCGCATCACGTAGGCGTGATTCCCCTCCTGTCCGTGGACGAACAGCATCCCTTGCCCCGGTTCGAGGGCTTCCGTCTCGCTCAGGCCGGTGTAGCGTTTTCCGAAGTCGTCCGCCACCCACGCCTCTACCGTCGCCACCTGCGTCCCGTTCTCGTCGCTGATGGTGACCGTTGCGGTGTCGTAGTCGCTTCCGGGGGTGGCGACCGGTTCGGGGGTCGCCGTCGGCGTCGCCGTCGTCGTCGCGTCGGCAGTCGCGGTCGTCTGCGTGTCGGTCGCGGTGGGCGTCGACCCCACGCCGGCACAGCCAGCGAGGCCGACGACGAGACAGCAGACGAGGGCGAGTCGAGTCGTGCGGCGCATACTGCACGAATCGGACGCGCGACGGTAAGGGTTTCGCGGCGAGAGACAGAAACCGTTATTCGGCCCCGGGACGGACGGTGCGACGAGGGCTCGTGGTCTAGTTGGTTATGACGCGGCCTTTACAAGGCCGAGACCGGTGGTTCGAATCCGCCCGAGCCCACTACAACCCGTGAGCGACAGCGAACGGGTTGCCGTCCCGAGGGCGGTTCGAATCAGGGAACGAAGCGAGCGTGAGCGAGCGGAGTGACCGTGGTTCGAATCCGCCCGAGCCCATCCCTATCTCTGCAGGACGATTCCCCATCCAATACGACTCCGCGGGCAAATATACCATGGGTAACCATACCATGGTTCCTGTTACCACAAATATAAGTAAATATAAGATAATTGAAAATAGATGGTTGACAAATCAGTCGCGGACCGACTGTCGCTCGACCGGCGGGGATTCATGAAGGCGTCCGGCGGGGCCGCTGGATTCGGCATTCTGGGGCAAACGACCGGCGGGGGCAACGAACGGGGCGCCGGCGGAAGTTCACCGACGTTCGTACCGCTGACCTATCGGACGCCGGGGGCGCTCTACAATCCGCTCCAAGGAACGGGTGTCACGGGCCGAGGCAGGGGTGGGCGAAAGAGTCGCGTCGGCTTCGTCATCATCCACCAGAGCTTCTCGGTGCTGACCGCAGACCAAATCGGGTCTTTCACCGACGTTTCCATCGGCGAGGAGTTCGCCAAGCGCGGCTATCGAGCAATCGTGGCCGACACGGAGGAGACGGCTGGCAGCTATCACGTCCACGACCTGTTGCCCGACATCGGCGCCGCAGTCCGCGAGATGCGCGCCCAACCGGACGTGGATACGGTCATCGTCGTCGGCTACAGCCGCGGGGCGTCGCTCATGTCGTTCTACCAGAACTTCGCGGAGAACGGCCCCGAAGTCGCACAGGGGGACGACCTCCTCTTTCCTGCGCCCGACGATATCGAGCCCCAACCCGCCGCAGACGGGATTCTCATCCTCGACGGTGTGTTGGGCACCGGGCCGGGCGGTGGTTCACAACCCGAGGGCTTGCTCGAAATCGACCCGCGAATCGAGGACAACGACCCGCAATCACTCGGTGGTCCCGACCCCTACGCGACGGCGAACGGGTTCGATTCAGACGGCAACGCCGACTACTCCGCCGGCTTTCTCGACGACGTGTTCAGCGCCCAGGCCGACCGGATGAACCGACTCATCGACGAGGCCGAATCGGTGGCGAGCGCCGTCGACGATGGGGACGGCAACTTCCCCGATGACGACCAGTTCCTGGCGGCCGGTCTCAACACGCCGGTGGCGGACTTCGACTCCGATCTGTTGGCTCACACGCGTGACGAGTGGCCGCTTCTCAGAACCGACGGCTCGGTATCGGTACAGCAGGTGCCGTACGTCGGACCCACGCCCACCGCCAATTCCGAGGTCTCGTACGCCAACGATAGCCTCCCGACGACGGTCAAGCGCTTCCTCAGCACCAGCGCGATTCGGCCGACCGACGACTATCGAATCACCGAAGACTCCATCGAGGGACTCGATTACTCCTCGACCAACGCCGAGGCGCCGGGCAATCTCGAAGGCGTGTCCGCACCGACGCTGATTATGGGGTTCACCGGCGACCGGAACTACAACGTCCACTGTGAGACTATGATGAACCACGCTGGCAGTTCCGACAAATCGTTGAAGTTCATCGAGGGCGCAGGACACGGGTTCCAGCCGCTAGACGAACAGCAGTACGGCGATACGGCGTCACTGATATTCGACACTATCGACGAGTGGGCGACCGAGCGGTTCGTCTGACTCCGCTCGTCACGTCGCCGTCGCCGTCGCGTTCATCTCTTCGGCGTCTTCCGGCACGTCGACGGAGAACGTCACGCGCTTTCGCTCGTCGGCGTCGAATTCGACGGTCTGTGTCTCGTCGAGGAGTACCGTCCCCTCGCTGTCGAGGAGTTCGAGCGTCACGTCCACGTCGCCGGCGCCGCCGTCGTTCTGGACGACGACGTAGATATCGGTGTCACCGAACAGGGAGTCGATGCCGCCGTCGACTTCGGTGTCGACGACGGTCGGATCCGGGGAGTTGAGGGCGCTACAGCCGGCCAGTCCGGTCACGAAGGCGAGTCCGAGACCACCGACGACGTCGCGTCTGGAGGACATACACTCTCTCTGGACGGCCACGAGTAATAGTGCTTGTTGTAACTGTTCTCCGGCGTGTTGCCGCCTCGTTCGGCAACACGCCGGTGCTGACTTACAACAATCACTAGACTTTCCGGCTACACCAGCCGAACCAGCGAGTTCTCCACCTCGCCGCCGACGGCGACGATTCGACCCTCGCGTCGGAACTCCTCGATGGGCTGGCCGGCGTGTCGCGTCTCGATTTTGTCCTCGACGGCGGCCCGGTCAATAGTCGCGTCCGGCGGGAGGACGTACACCCGTTCGGTCCACGTCGTGTCGCCCTCGATATCGAGGCGCCGCCCCGTCGCGACGGCGTTACTGAGCGGATACGTGTCCTCTGCGGGTTCGAGTTCGTACCCCGTCGCGTAGTCCGCCGTCCCGAAGTAGTCGACCAGTGCGGCGAGTCCCGAATCGTCGGCCGTGTGGACTTCGCCCGCCGCCTGCTGGTCGAGCGCCGTGGCGAGTGGGTCGGTCGTGGCGTCGGGGGCGCCGATAGTGAGGAAGACGTCGGGATGGAGGCCGACGACGCGCCGCACGCCGTCCTCGGTCCGCGTGAATCGCTGCACGTCGTCGACGAAGCCGGTGGCGGTAAAGCCCGCCTCGGCGAGCGCACCCCGAAGGGCGTCGGGGTCGAACGACCCGCCCGCGACGCGATAGGACTCGTCGGGGTCGCTGGCGTGGTTCACCGTGAGGACGGCGTCGAGTGCGTCGACGGGGATGGGGACCCCGAAGTACGCCTCGCTCCGCTGGCGCCAGTAGGTGTCCAGCGATTCGGCGAACGACGGCGTGGCGTCGCGCCGAACCGCGGCCAGCGAGAGGTGCGTGAACTCGTAGGTGTGCGGCGTCACGGGCGTCGGCGCGACGAGCCACGAGCGATAGGGGTCGAGAGTTCGCGGCATCGGTTGGGGCGTCGACGTGGCGGTGGCCGTCGCAGTCGCGGTGGCCGGCGGCGTCTCGCTCCGCTCGCTCGTCGGAGTCGTCTCGGTCGTCGAATCCGCACAGCCGGCGAGGCCGCTCCCGGCCGTCAGCGCACCCAGCGTGCGGAGGTAGTGACGCCGCTGCATCGACTCGCGTTGGCCCCCGACCGACTTATAGGCGTCCCCGGCTCTCGCGGTGAACAAAGCCTTTACCGGCGCCAGCGCGTAGCGAAGGGTAATGGTACTCGACAATCTGGGGAGTTCCCTGCGCGGCACTCTCTCCAAACTTCAGGGGAAGTCCCGTCTCGACGAGGACGACGTCGAGGAGGTCGTCAAGGAGATTCAGCGCTCCTTGCTCCAGGCGGACGTCGACGTCGACCTCGTGATGGAGCTCTCGGACGCCATCGAGACGCGAGCGCTCGAAGAGGAACCACCGGGTGGCACCAGCGCCCGCGACCACGTCCTCAAAATCGTCTACGAGGAACTGGTCGACCTCATCGGTGACTCGACGGAGATTCCGCTCGAACCGCAGACCATCCTCCTCGCCGGCCTCCAGGGATCGGGGAAGACCACCTCCGCGGCGAAGATGGCGTGGTGGTTCTCGAAGAAGGGACTCCGTCCCGCGGTCATCCAGACCGACACCTTCCGCCCCGGCGCGTACGAACAGGCCGAGCAGATGTCCGACCGCGCCGAGGTGGAGTTCTACGGCGACCCCGACTCGGACGACCCGGTCGAGATTGCCCGCGAAGGGTTGGAAGCGACTTCAGACGCCGACGTTCACATCGTCGACACGGCGGGTCGACACGCCCTCGAAGACGACCTCATCGACGAAATCGAGGAGATAGATTCGACGGTCGACCCCGACCGCTCCTTGCTCGTCCTCGACGCCGCCATCGGACAGGGCGCCAAAGACCAAGCCCAGCAGTTCGACGACTCCATCGGCATCGACGGCGTCGTCATCACGAAACTCGACGGGACGGCGAAAGGTGGCGGTGCGCTGACTGCCGTCAACGAGACGAATTCCTCTATTGCCTTCCTCGGGACCGGTGAGACGGTCCAGGACATCGAACGCTTCGAGCCCAACGGCTTCATCTCCCGACTGCTCGGGATGGGCGACCTCAAACAGCTCTCCGAGCGCGTCGAGCGCGCGATGGCCGAGACGGGCGACGAGGAGGACGACTGGGAGCCCCAAGACATCATGGAGGGGTCGTTCACCCTCAAGGACATGCAAAAGCAGATGGAGGCGATGAACAACATGGGGCCGCTCGACCAGGTGATGGACATGATTCCCGGCATGGGCGGCGGGCTGATGGACCAGTTGCCCGACGACGCGATGGACGTGACTCAGGACCGGATGCGCACCTTCGACGTCGCCATGGATTCGATGACCGAGGATGAACTGGAGAACCCCCGCACCATCGGCCAAGAGCGCGTCGAGCGCATCGCCCGCGGCGCCGGCGTCGACGAGGAGTCCATCCGCGAACTCCTCGAACAGCACAAGATGATGGAGCGGACCATCAAGCAGTTCCAGGGGATGGGCGACGGCGACATGCAGCGCATGATGAAGAAGATGCAGCAAGGCGACGGCGGCGGTGGCGGCGGCATGGGCGGCATGGGCGGGATGGGTCCGTTCGGATAATCGGATTCTCGTCGGACTATCCCTCCCAGAGTCGTCATCGACTGCCGATACAGCTATTCTGCCGCTTTCACCCGCGACCGACGAGTTCTGCCCGCACGGATAGCCCGATACTTTTCATCCCGGCCTGCATCCTTTCCAACGATGACCGTCCGCGAGGTTGCCGTCGAGGCCTATCGCGAGGCGCTCCCGGCACTCGGCGCCAGCCTCGTCGGCGGCCTTCTTGCCGGCGTCGTCCTCGGCGGGATGCGCGCCGACCTCCGCTCGGTCCCCGGACTCCTCGTTCTCGTTCCGGCCCTCCTCGCGACCCGCGGGAACGTCTACGGGTCGCTCGGCGCTCGCTTGGCGACCGGGCTCCATCAGGGGTTGATAGAGCCACGCGTCGCCGCCGGTGACCGGCGCCTCCGGGCGGCGGTGGCGGCGGCCCTGGCCAACGGTATCGTCACGTCGCTGTTCGCGGCCGCCGCCGTCGTCGTCATCCTCACGATGCTCGGCAACCCCGTCGCGAGCCTCCCCCGAATGCTCGGCATCGCCCTCATTGCGGGTCTGCTCTCCGGCGTGACCCTCGTCGCCGTCGTCGTCACCGTCGTCTTCGCCGGCTACCGCCGCGGCCACAACCCCGACACGCTCGTCGGCCCCCTCGTCACGACGACGGGCGACGTGTTCGGTATCCTCTTCCTGTTGATCGCGGTCCGAACCGTCGCGCTCGTCGCGGGGGGTGGGTGAGTGAGCACCGCGTGGACCGTCCGCGCCATCTCGCGGGCCATGCTCCCCGTCCTCCTCGTGCTCACATTGGTCGAAATCGGGAGCGGACTCGTCCTCGGCCGGTTCGAGACCACGCTCCTTCGCTACCCCTCGCTGCTCGTCCTCGTCCCCGTCACCATCGGCACGGCCGGCAACCTCGGGAGCGTCCTCGCCGCGCGCCTCTCCACCGCCTTCCACCTCGGGACGCTCTCGTTTTCCCCGGCCGACGAATCGCTCGCCGGCAACGCCGTCGCCACCGTCGCGCTCGCCGCCTCCATCTTCCCCGTCGTCGGACTGGGGGCGTGGGGGCTGACCGCGCTCACGGGGTCGACCGAACTCTCGCCGTGGACGGTCCTCGCCGTCTCGATATCGAGTGGGCTCTCGCTGGCCGTCCTCGCCGTCCTCGTCACCGTCGTCGCCACCTACGCCGCCTACCGTTTCGAACTCGACCCCGACGACGTGGTGATTCCCGTCGTCACCAACACCTGCGACGTTCTCGGCGTCGTCCTCCTCTATCTCGCCGTCCTCGTGTTCGTCTAGACGACTCGGACCGTCCGCTCCCGCGGCCCGTCGCACTCGACCAGCAGCATCGACTGCCACCGCCCGAGAGCCATCTCGCCATCCTTGACCGGAACCGTCTCCGAGGCGCCGAGGACGAGCGTCCGGAGGTGGGAATCGGCATTCCCGTCCAGCTCGTCGTGGCGCCACCCCTCGTCGGGGACCAGCTCCGAGAGGAACGCTTCGACGTCGTCCAGCAGGCGCGGTTCGGCTTCGTTGACGACGACGCCCGCGGTGGTGTGTTCCACGAAGACCGTCGCTGTCGGTGCATTTCGCTCCCGCGCCGCCACCGCCGACTCGACGCGGTCGGTGATGTCGACGGCTTCGAGGCGCGTGTCGGTCGAGACGGTGAACTCCATAGCCGACCGTCACCGCCGAGCGAGAAAAGTTACTCGTCGGGCTGAATCGGCTTGCCCTCTTCCGTCGGCGGCGCGACGTGGCCGATGACCGTCTCCACGTCGGGGTCGTGGACGGTCACCTGCACCTCGATGTCGCCGAGTTCGTCCGGGTTGCCCACCGCGAAGTTGATGACGCCCTCGAACGCCGCCTGCTTTTTGAGTGCGAACGAGAAGCCGTCCTCGTCGGCGCTGCCGAGGAACTGACGGCGCGCGGTGTCGAGAATCTCCTGTTCGTGCAGTCGCTCGGCGAAGTCGTCCATCGAATGCGCCTCGGCGACGATTCGCCCCGGTTCCTGTTCCGCCTCCGCGTTCGGGAACAGGTTCCGAACTGCGTCTACCACTCGGTCCGTCACTTCCGTATCTCGGACGGGTGCGACCACCCGCACGTCGATCTGATAGATCATAAGTCGTCCTCCAGCAACTCGCGAATCCGCTCGCGGAACGATTCGAGCGACGCCGTGTTCTGCACCGTCACGTCCGCTCGGTCCATCACCTCGCCCATGCCGAACCCGAGTTCGCGCTCCTCCCGGGCCCGCAACGCCTCGCGGTCGAGGTCCGTGTCGTCGCGGCCGCGGTCGGCCAACCGCTCCGCGCGCGTCTCGAACGGCGCCTCGATGCTCACGAGGACGAACCCGTCCCCGAAGGCGTCCTCGAAGCGTTCGATTTCGGCGGGCGAGCGCAACCCGTCGACGAGCACTGTCTCCGCCTCCTCCAGCGACGACTCGATGAGCGGAAGCGACCGCTCGGCGATGGCCGTCTCGCCCTCCTCTTCGCGGAGCGCCGTCGCGACCGACCCGTGGTGTTCCGCCGGGTCGAGCCCCCGGTCGCGACACGCCTCGCGGATGACGTCGCCCATCGTGACGACCGGGACGCCGGCCTCGCGGGCGACTGCCGCGGCCTCCCCCTTCCCGCTTCCGGGGAGTCCGACGGTTCCGAGTACCTTCATCGAACACGACTACCCGCTTCGCAGGCTTATACTCTGCCTTCGCCGCCGCGCCAGCCTTTTGCCCGCCGTCCCCCTCTGGAACGTATGGCACAACGCTCCCTCCTCACGCGCGCCCTCTGGTTCGTCGTCGTCGGCTGGTGGGCCACGCCCGCCGTCGTCAACGCCGCGTGGTTCCTCTGTGCGACCGTCGTCGGCGCCCCCATCGGCATCAAACTCATAAATCTCATCCCCACCGTCCTGACGCTGAAAGAACCCCGCTCGCTCGACGCCCACGAGGCGTCGACGGGCCAGCGTTCGCTCGCGCTCCGGGCCGTCTACTTCGTCGTCGTCGGCTGGTGGCTCGGCTGGCTCTGGGCGAACGTCGCGAGTCTTCTCGCCATCACTATCGTCGGCTTGCCGCTCGCGGTTCCGATGTTCGACCGCCTGCCCTACGTCACGTCGCTGTACCGCTTCGACGGCTGACGGGCGTTCCGAACCGTTTTTTGACCGCCCCCCGTTCTCCCCGGTGAGGGCACGTAGCTCAGTCCGGATAGAGCGTCGGACTTCTAACTCCGCGCGGTCGCGTGTGGGGGAAGGCATCCGACGGTCGTGGGTTCAAATCCCATCGTGCCCGTTCACTCCCTTCGGTCGTTCACGGGCACGATGGAGTCCCACTCGCTCCCGGTGGTCGCTCGCGGGACTCCCATCGTGCCGCTATCTCCGAACGAAGTGAGGAGTAACGGCATCGGGATTTGAATCAGGGAGCGGCTTCGCCGCGACCGTGGTTCAAATCCCATCGTGCCCGTTCACTCCTTTCAGTCGTTCACGGGCACGATGGAGTCCCACTCGCTCCCGATGGTCGCTCGCAGGACTCCCATCGTACCTGACGGCGTGGCCGAACGATAGCGAGGCTCGCCGAACTCCTCGCAGGACTCCCGTCGTGCCTATTCGGCTAACTACGATACCGTATCAGTCGAATCCGTAGCGCTTGTGCGCCTCGTCGATGTCCATGATTTCGATGACACGGACTTCCTCGTCCGCTTCGAGAACGTCGTAGAACGCGGTGTGGGTCCGACCGATATGCAGACGATAGAGCTCCGCCCCCTCGATCACCAGCTTCTCTTTGTCACCGGCCCCCGAATCCGGTCTTGGATACGGATCGTCCGCTAATTTCCGAAGGTTGTCCGTCACGATGCGGGTGCTCTTCTCATCTAGCGCGGCGACGTACTCACGGGCTTCCTCCGCGAGGAGGACCTCATAACTCATCAAGCGATGTCAGTTCGTCAGTGTCCGCTTCACGGACTTCCGTCGCTCGCTCGGCGAGTCGTCGGCGCTGGTGTTCTTTGATCAGCTCCCCCAGCAAGTCGTCATACGTCTCGCCCGCCTTTTTGAGCTCGTTCAGTTCTTTCCACCGTTCTTCCGTGACCGGAATTCGCTTGCTGGCGTTGGACATACGTCTCGACTCCTCTGTCAATCCTTACAACGCTTACAGTCAAAAGGTTTCGGTGGAGGTACTGCATTCGTCACTATCGAGGTTGCACATTGCCGGAGAATCGGACTCCATCGTGCCCGTAATGGCGGGGCCGAGCGATAGCGAGCCCCGCCGTACTCCTCGCACCCACCACCGAACTCAGATTTCGTCCACCAGATACGACCCCAGATACCCGCCGAGCGCGCTCAGTCCGACGGTGTAGGCGAGCATCACCCCGCCGCCGACGAAGAGGAGGAGGAGTATCCCGAGGGCGCCGAACGCCATCCCCGGGTCTGCGACGCCGAGGAAGACGCCGAAGACGACGAACGCGAAGATGCCGATGAGAACGAGCGGGACGGAGGCAATCAGCCCCGAAATCGCGCCGAGTCGCGCTCCCTCACCGGGGTCGGACTCGTCGAGATACGCGGCGACGACACCGCCGAAGACGGGCGAGAACGGGATGAACGAGAGCACGACGGTCACGGCGGCACCGAGGAGGGCGTTGAGGGTGGAATCGGAGACCATAGCGGCCAGTCGACGGCCGTCGAAAAAACTCTTCGGCCCGTTACAGGCTGCGATCGATGACGCGTTTGGCCGCCGTCGCCTTCTCCTTCCAGCCGTAACCAGCCTCGTAGACGTGGCGTTTCTTCTCGACCAGCGCTTCGGGCGACGCCTCCTCGAAGCCGCCGCGGTCCCACGTCCCGCTCTCGCGGAGCCACTCGGTCACGTTCTGTTTCGTCTCCACCCACGACAGGCCGACCATCTCGTACCAGGCAATCATGGCGAAGACGGCGTTGTCGTGACAGCCGGGGACGCTCCCGCGTTCGTAGATGGTCTTGATGGGGTCCCGGGTGGGAACCGACACCGCCTCGCGATACTCCTCGGCGGGTAGGAGGCGCAGACGGTCGTTAGTGTCGTCGATGCGGCCGTCGCGGCGGAGGCGTTCGACCGCGGCCTGCCGGAGCGGTCCCCACTCCGCGACGGCCTCGGGAAGCGCGTCGGCGTCGGTCACCCCGCCCGAGAGCACGGCCACCACCTCGACGTAGGCCGCCTCGATGTCGGCCCACGGCGTCCCCTCGAATCGGCAGTCGGCGTCGTGGAGGCTGTTGGTCGTCCGGCATTCCGGGCACGGGTACTCGAACGTCGGCACGACTACTCGCTGGGTGGACGCGAACTTAGGTCGTGTGGTTGTGACCGTCGCGCTTATCCACCCCGCTCTACAACCGTCGGTCGATGCGTCCCGACCCGCTCTACGCCCGGTATCCGTTCTTTCGCGAGGCGCGCGAGGCGGTCCAGCGGGCCGATATCTCGCCGCCGCGGCTGGTCACGCAGGGTGACCCCGCGGTCGAACGCGCCCGCGAACGCGTCGAGCGCGCGCTTATGTCGGGCACCGTCGAGTCGGAGACGCCCGAACGCTGGAGCGACCGCGACGAACTCCTCTCGTATCCCATCGCGCGCATCCTCGTCTCGCTGGTCGATATGCGCGCCGCCGTCGAGAAGTACGCGGAAGCGGAGGCAGACACCGCCCACGAACGCCTCCAAGCCGACCTCGCAAGCGACGACGACCTCCAGAGCGTCTCACGCCCGCGGGCCGACCTCGACACCGTCCTCGCGGAGTTCGACCTCACAGACGCCGTGACCCGCGAGGGCGACGACGCCCACCACCCCTGGTTTCGGGTCGACGTGGCCGCGTATCTCCGCCTCGTCGACACCGACTGGGGCGACGAGTGGCGCCTCGTCAACCGCGAACTGACCGCCGGCGAGGTGCCCGTCCGCGGCGAGGAGCTCCACCGCCTGCTCCGCGAGGCGGTCCGCCGCCGCGTCGTCGACGGCCTCCCCTTCGACGTTCGCGGGAGCGCCGCCGGCGACGAACTCGCCGCGGCGCTGGACGACGACGTGACGACGCTTCGGGAGCGACTCGCGGACCGCGACCGCCTCCCCTCCGTGGACGTCGTCGCCCCCGAGCAGTTCCCGCCCTGTATGCAGGCGGCGCTCGACGGTGACGACCTCTCGGCACACGCGGCCTTCGCCGCCACCGCCTTCCTCGTCTCACTCGGCCTCGACGCCGACACCATCGCTCAGCGGTGGCCCGTCCTCGACGACGACTCGCTCGACTACCGAGTGGCGGTGCTCGAAGACAAAGACGGCAGTCAGTATCCGGCGCCCTCGTGTACGACGATGCAGACGTTCGACGCCTGCGTGAACCCCGACGAGCGCTGTGAGACCATCGACCACCCGCTCCGATACTACGCGGCCGCCGTCGCCGAAGCCGACGACTGAGCCTCAGTCCGCGAGGAAGATACCGACGCCCGCCATCACGAGGATGAAGACGACGATAGTGCCGACCAGCGCCAGTCCGCCCGTCGACCCCATCCCACCATCGTTGAACGTTATGCCGATTCCGGCGACGAGTGCGACGAAGAGGCCGACGGCGCCGACGGAGATGGCGATTTTCCGAACCATCCCCTCTTCGAGTTCCATACTCGGGAATCCGCCGGCCCCGGCAAAAGCCCTTCGATGCCGACGGAATCCCTGACTGCCGCGTAGCCCACCCACAGCCCGGCGGAACGAGGGTTTAGGTGTGTCGAGCGCCTACTGTTGGTAACGGGGCGACGGTCGCTCCCCCCCACCATGACGCACCCAGAACACACACCCGCGTCACTGCCGGCTACCCGCTCGAAGACCACCCGCCCACCCGCGGACACCACGGGTCGCGCCCGCCGCGCCCGCACCGACCCCATGGCGGTCCGTCCGCTTCGCGACGGCCGCTACGCCGTTGAGACGGACGGCGGCACGTACGTCGTCGACATCGACGCCCGGTCCTGCACCTGCCCGGACGCCCAGATTCGGGACGCCAGATGCAAACACCGCCGACGGGTCGCCCTCGACGTGACCGACGGACTCGTCCCGCCGCCCGGACAGCGGACCGCCGTCTGTGCGGTCTGTGGCGGGCGCACGTTCGTCCCGACGGGCGACGACGCGCCCGCGCTCTGTGCGCGCCACGCCATCGACCCCGGGACCCTCGTCCGTGACCGCGAAACCGGCGACCGACTCGTCGTCGTCGCCGCGACCGGTGACCGAGCCGACAGCGTCGCCACCGACGAAGGTCGCCTCGTCGCCGACTACCCCTCGAACGCCGACTACGGGCGTCACGAACCCGTCTTCCGGGCGGTCTATCTCGACGCCCTCCGCCGCGGCGGCGACGTGACTCGCTACGCGTTCCCGGCGTCGCGACTCCGTCCCGTGGCGGACCGCGACGCTGGCCCCTCGCCCACCGATGGCGTCGACGCCGCCGGCCCGACGACCGCTTAGGTGTCGTCGAGACGCGCCTGCGTCGAGTGGCCGACGAGGCCGTCGAGGTCCGTGCCGTCTTGGAGCGCCGTCTCCTTTTTCACGCGGTAGTTGCCACCGTCGGTGACGTGCAGGTCGCCGGGGTGGAAGAAGTACCAGTCCTCACGGTCGAAGCGGACGGCGATGCGGGCGTTGGCGCCGAAGTTGCGCGCGAAGTAGATGAGTGACTCGACCTCTTCGCCCGTGAGATAGATGGGGTCGCCGGCGCTCGATTTCGCTTCGATGGCGTAGAACTGCTCGCCGTCGCCGGCGAGGACGTCCGGGAGGTCACGCTCCGTCGCGCTCCCACTCGCGGGGGCGCGCATGACGGCGAAGCCCGCCGCGTCGAGTTCGTTGACGAGTTCGCGCTCCCGGCGGTCGCCCTTGCGGTTCGCGGACATACGCCCGACTGGGCGGCGGTGCCTGATAAAGTGCCCGTCAGGTCCCGTGGTCCCAGGAGTCCATGTACTCGCGCTGTTCGTCGCTGAGGGTGTCGATGTCGATGTCCTCGGCGTCGAGTTTCACCTCCGCCACCTCGCGGTCGAGGCGGTCCGGAACCTCGTGGACGCCCGCGTCGTAGGCGTCGGGATTGGCGGCGAGTTCGCGCACACAGACCGCCTGCACGCCGAAGCTCTGGTCCATCACTTCGACGGGGTGACCCATCGACAGCGGGCCGGCGAGATTCACCAGCCGACCCTCCGCGAGGACGTTCACGCGCCGGCCGTCGGGGAGGGCGTACTCCTCGACGCCGTCGCGGACCTCGCGCCGCGTCTCGGCCAAGTCGTCGAGTTCGGCGAGATTGATTTCCACGTCGAAGTGCCCGGCGTTCGCGAGGACGACGCCGTCGGCCATCTGTTTGAAGTCCTCGCGCGTAATCACGTCGCGGTTGCCCGTCGTCGTCACGAAGATGTCGCCCTCGGCGGCCGCCTCGTTCATCGGTAGCACTTCGTGGCCCTCCATGTGGGCTTCGAGCGCGCGCCGGGGGTCGACTTCGGTCACGACGACGTCGGCGTTCATGCCGGACGCCTTCTTCGCGACGCCCCGGCCGCAGTAGCCGTAGCCGGCGACGACGACTGTCTTGCCGGCGACGGCGAGGTTCGTCGTCATCGCGATGTTGGCCATCGCGGACTCGCCGGTGCCGTGGACGTTGTCGAACAGCGTCTTCATCGGCGTGTCGTTGACGGCGAACATCGGGTAGTCGAGTGCGCCGTCGTCGGCCATCGACCGCAGGCGGTGGACGCCGGTCGTCGTCTCCTCGCATCCGCCCTTGAGCTGGGGAATCAGCTCCGGATGCTCGTCGTGGATGTGCGTGACCATGTCGGCGCCGTCGTCGACGGTGATGGTCGGGTCCACGTCGACGACGGCCTCGATGGCGTCGTAATACTCCTCGGTGTCGACGCCGTGGGCGGCGTAGGAGGTGACGCCGTCGACGGCGTGGAGCGCCGCGCTCACGTCGTCCTGCGTCGAGAGGGGGTTACAGCCGGTGATGGCTACCTCCGCCCCGCCGATGGCGAGGAGTTCGACGAGGACGGCCGTCTTCGCCTCGACGTGCATCGCCATCGCGATTCGCTCGCCCTCGAGTGGCTGTTCCGCCGCGAACGACTCGCGAAGTTCCGCCAGGATGGGCATGTGCGCCTCCGCCCAGTCCATCTTCCGGCGGCCCTCGGCCTGTGCGGCCTCGGGGTCGTCGAGTCGCTCGGCTATCGTGCGGGTCATACGCTCCGTAGCGCGAGGCGGGGCAAAACGCTACCGTCTTCGTCAGTCCGTCGCTCGCGCGACCAGGTCACGAGCGCGGGTCTCGGCTCGCTCCATCACTGCGTCTTCATCGAGTGTCAGCACCTCGCGGTCCCGCATGAGAATGTCGCCGTCACACACCGTGTGGCGAACGTCCGACCCCCGGACGGCGTAGGCGAGGTGGCTCACCAGGTCATGGCCCGGCGTCAGGTGCGGCGCGTCGAGGTCGACCACCGCAATGTCCGCCGCCGCGCCGGGTTCGAGACGCCCGGCGTCCAGCCCCAACACGTCGGCGCCGCCGGCCGTCGCCATCCGCACCGCGTCGGGCGCGGCGACGGCGCTCGCGTCGTCGGCCGCGAGCTTGCCGAGCATCGCCGCGTCCCGCATCTCGTCGAAGAGGTCGAGGTCGTTGTTCGAGGCGGCGCCGTCGGTGCCCAACCCGACCGTCGCGCCCGCGTCGAGCAACCGCTGGACCGGGGCCATCCCCGACGCGAGTTTCATGTTCGAGGCCGGGCAGTGGACGACGCCCGTCCCCGTCTCGGCCAGCAGGTCGATTTCGCTGTCGTCCAGGTGGACGCCGTGGGCGAGGAAGTCGTCGTCGCCACACAGACCGAGGTCACGCGCCCACGCCAGCGGTCGCTGGTCCCGTTCGTCCACGATTGGGTCGACCTCGTCCCGCGTCTCGTTGGCGTGGTAGTGGACGGGGACGCCCTTCTCGTGGGCTTGCTCGGCGGCGAATTCCAGCAACTCGGGCGTGACCGTCGTGAGGCTATGGGGCATCACCGCGCCCGACACCCGGCCGTCGGCGGCGCCGTCGACCTGTGCCGCCATCGCGACGCTCTCCTCGATGTCGGCGCGGGCCGCCTCGTCGTCTTTCCCCGCCGAGATGGCACCGTGACCGAGGACGGCCCGGGTCCCCGCGCGGTCGACGGCCGCCGCCGTGCGGTCGATTTCGAAGTACATGTCCGCGAAGGCCGTCGTCCCCGACCGAATCATCTCCACCATGCCGAGCTCGGCGCCTGCCTCGATGTCCGCGGGTTCGAGCGCCGCCTCGACGGGCCAGATGTCTTCTCGGAGCCACGTCTCCAGCGGTTTGTCGTCGGCGTAGCCTCGGAGGAGCGTCATGGCGACGTGGGTGTGGGCGTTCACTAGCCCCGGCATCACCAGACCGTCCGTGGCGTCCAGCGTCTCGTCGGCGTCGAGGTCCGGGCCAATCTCCACGATGTCGCCGCCCTCGCAGTCGACGAGTACGTCCGCCTCGGTGACGGTCATGTCCGGTCGGAGGACGCGACCGCCGCGAATCGCGAGCGTCTGCATACCGCCATCTCAGACGCCGTCGGGTTAAGGCCCCGGGGTTTGGACGGAAAGCATTTGGTCGTCGCGGCGGGAGACCGGACGATGCCCTCCACGACACGCCGAACCGCCCTGTCCGTAGCGGCGGCACTCCTCACGGGCGCCGCTGGCTGTTCCGGCGAGACTTCCTCGGAGTCGAGCTATCCCTCCGAATCGACTGGCAACATCGCCATGGACCCCGAATGGCGTCGCCTGCGACGCTCCGACCGCGGCCCCCTCCTCTGGACGGGTGACCGACCGACGACGACCGACGACGAGGGTCACGTCCACGCGCGCGGCCACTTCTTCGTCACCAGCGCCGACGAGGTGTCGAACGTTGGCATCGCTGGCGTCGACGGTGCCGACACCGCCCGTGCGTTCCTCGAAGAGACGGACTACGACTCCGCGACGGTGTACGTCGAGCACTCGAGCATCCGGGAGTGTTTCACGACGAACCTCTGTCACGTCGAGTGGTCCGAGTCGGACATCAAGACGAGCTACGCCCGCGAGTACCGCGACGCCGACGTGGCCTGTGAGACCGACGCTCGCGACACCCTCGCGACGCTGATTCGCATCCCGGCCGCGTTCGACCCGACCGACATCAACGGCTACGGGTCGAGTCGTGGCTCGGCGTCCTGTGCGGTCCGCAACGACCACCTCCGCCAGCGCCGAAACGAGAGTGAGCGCCGATGACGGGACTCACACGCCGCCGGGCGCTCGCCCTCGCCGGCGCCGTCGCGACTGCCGGTTGTGGCACCCTCTCGAACGGCGACGATACGACGACCCTCGACGGGGCGGCGCTCCGCGAACTCGTCGCCGACGGGTCGCCGACGGTCCCCGAGCGCATTCCCGTCAACATCTCGATGACGCACTTCGAAGCGACCGAAACGCGGGCGCGGGACCTTCTTGACGAGGTGCCCGCGAACCTCGGCCCCGATGCGATTCCCAACGGTGCCATCCGAGAGCGAGTGCGCCACGCCCGCGAGCACGCTGTCGAGGCCGTGGAACGCGCCGCGAACGCGCCGAGCGACTACGAGCGACTCGACGGCTTCGCGGACGCACGGCCCGAGGCGCGCTTCGCCGCCGCGTCGTGGCGCGCCATCGACGACGGCCTGACCCGCGACGACCTCCACTCGGACGCGACTATCGTCCGCGAGGACCGGCAGGCGCTCCGCGAGCGTCACGAGTATCTCGGCGCCAACCCCGTGACCGCGCTCGTGGTTCACGCCGCCATCGAGCGACGACTCGACTCGCACATCGACACGAACCGCCCGAGCCGTTACCGCGCGGGCAACCCACTCGGCGTCGGCGAACTCGCCGAGGACATCGAACGCGCTCGCGTCGCCGTCGACGACGCCGAACACCTCTACGACCGACACGTCGCGTCGCTCGACGACTCGTCGACGCTCCGCTCGCGCTATCGCGCCGCCCGCGAGACGCTCCGGGCCGACTTCGAGTCCGAGCGCGCGGACCTGCCGTCCGTGGACTCCGAGCGTCCGTGGCAGGTCGACGGCGTCGACGTGAGCGAGACGCCGGCGTCCGAGGCACTCGAGGAACTCTACCGGCCTCTCGACCCCGAGTACGAACTCGACTGGGCCGAGGGGTCGCTGGCGCGGTCGCTGGTGCGGGCACACCGCGCAGTCGTCGACCTGCGGGCCTTCGAGTCGCTCCGGTCCCGCGTCGCCGACGGGGAGCGATTCGCCATCGAGTCGGTCGACGACGTGTCGGCGATTCGGAGCGAGACGCTCGGGGCCGTGCAGTCGGCGAACGCGGACCCAGCGGTGCCCGTACTGACCCGTTCGGTGCTGGCCGACGAGACGGACCGACTGGCCGGTGTTGACGCCGAACTCGCCGACGCGGACGACGAGGAGCGAGCGACCTCGCTTCGGTACCCCGTCTCGACGTATCTCACGGTGATGGCGCGGGCGCGAGCAGTTCCCTCGGCGAGCGAGCACGTCGCGTCGACGCTGCGGACCTGACCTTCGACGGCACCGCAAGGCAATTGCCCCGTCGGCGCGAGAACTGAGCCAATGCGTCTCGCCGTCCCCAACAAGGGCCGCCTGCACGACCCGTCGATCGACCTGCTGGAACGCGCCGGCCTGCATCTCGAAGGCGGCGCCGACCGCAAGCTCTACGCCGATACCGTCGACCCCGACGTGACCGCGCTGTTCGCTCGCGCCGCCGACATCCCCGAGTACGTCGCTGACGGCGCCGCCGCCGTCGGCATCACCGGTCTCGACCAAGTCCGCGAGTCGGGCCACGACCTCGTCGACCTCCTCGACCTGGAGTTCGGGCGCTGTCGCCTCGTCGTCGCGGCCCCCGAGGACGGCGACATCGAAACCGTCGCGGACCTCGCCGGCGGCACCGTCGCCACCGAGTTCCCGCGCATCACGCGCGACTTTTTCGCCGAGCGCGGCGTCGACGCCGAGGTGGTCGAGGTGACGGGCGCCACCGAGCTCACCCCACACGTCGACATGGCCGACGCCATCGTCGACATCACGTCGACGGGGACGACCCTCCGCGTGAATCGCCTCGCCGAAATCGAGGAGGTGCTCGCTAGCTCCGTCCGCCTGTTCGCCCGGCCGGACGTCGTCGACGACCAGAAGGTCCAGCAGTTGGTCACCGCCTTCGAGTCCGTCCTCGCCGCCGAGGACCGCCGCTACGTGATGCTGAACGTCCCCGAGGAGCAACTCGACGACGTGCGCGACGTGTTGCCGGGGATGGGCGGCCCGACGGTGATGGACGTGGCCGGGTCCGACGACGTGGCCGTCCACGCCGTCGTCGAGGAGCGCGCGGTGTTCGGCGTCATCAACGACCTCAAGGAGATGGGCGCGAGCGACGTTCTCGTCACCGAAATCGAGCGCCTCGTCGAGTAATCACGGCTCCCAGCGGTCGGCGTCTCGTTCTCTGTTTCGTAACTCCGGCACCGTTATCGACGGCGCGAGCCCCGCGTCGCCGGTCCGCCAGCGCACCCACCCGGCGATGGCGAGGGTGCCGACGGCCATCGCACCGAGGCCGACCAGTCCCGCCTCGGGGCCGAAGTCGCCGCCGGTGAGCAAGCGCGGGCCGCGCTGTTCGACGGCGACGACGCTCGCGCCGACGCCGATTCCCGAGACGTTGAAGCCGTAGACGCCGCCCTGAAACAGGTTCCACGTCGTGTGCAGGCCGACCGGAATCGCGAGCTCGCCGGTCAGGACGTACCCCGCCGCCAGCATCCCGCCCGCGAGGACGATGGCAACCGTACTCACGAGCGTCGCGTTCGGGTTGCTGCCGTGAGCGACGCCGAACAGGAGCGAGGAGAAGGCAGTCGCCGCGGCGACGGCCCCGCGGTCACCGAGGCGGCCGGCCAGCCCTTCCGCGGCGTTCGTCAGGACGTACCCCCGCAGGAGGAGCTCCTCGTAGAGGCCAACGGCGACGAACGCGACGACGAGGCCGCCGAAGCGAACGAGGAAGCCGCCCCGCGGCTGGAGGGTTCCAGTAATGTGGACCCATCCCGCCGCGAGTTCGACGGCGAAGACCAGCGTCATCAGCGCGGCGCCGAGCGCGAGGCCGAACCCGTAGTCCAGCCACCAGTCGCGGTCGATTCGGAAGCCGAAATCGCGCAGTCGTCGCCGGTCGACGTACCGGCCGGTGAGGACGACAGCGAGGGTGAGCGCCACGCCCGAGACGACGACGCTCGCGACGGTGCCGACGGTCCGGGCCGCGGCGTCGCTAACGGTCGCCGTCAGCCACGCTCCGACGCCGGAAGCGGCCATTCGCGCGACGAGGCCCGTTCCGACGGCGAGTGTGACGGCGACGACGACCAGCACACAGAGTCGGACTGGTGCGCGCGGACGACGCTCCGCCGCGTTCCACACGACTGCTCGGAGTCCCATGCCCCACCCGTGCGTCGGTGGCGGTTTATACTGTTGGCTGTCCCCGAATCGAGCGGTTCGGCTCGCCCCGTATCGGCGTTCAGATTCGTTCCATCGCCCGCGACGCTCGATATTTTAACTAAGATATGTAACGAACGTATACGAAAATTATGTGGTAACAGGGACCAAAGAGTGTGGTATGAGCACCCGCACTCTTGGGCTGGGGCTGACCCTCGATTCGCCGCTCGCGGCCGCCGATACCGTACTCACCGCTGGGAGCGGACTCGGCCTCCTCCTCTACGTCGTCGCGCTGTTCGCGGGCGACGCCGGCGCCGCGACGAGTGGCGTCGTCCTCGGCGTCGCGTGTGTCCTCGGGACGCTTACCGTCCGGAGCGTGCGCGACGCCCTCGATGCAGTTAGCCCGGCGCCGACAGCGCCAGAACGTAGAGACTGAAGAGGATGCTCCCGAGGATGACGCTGACGACGGCGTGAACGAGGGTGACGCCGGCCGTCAGGCGTCGGTCGAGGTCGTAGACGGTCCGGACGAGGAGCGCGTCGACGACGAGAGCGAGGGCGACGGCGGGCAGCGACGGGAGTTCGAGGGCGGCGGCGACGACGGCGATAGCGGCGGGAAGCGGGCCTACGAGGAAGGCGTCGCGAACGGGGACGTCACCGAGAACGTTTCGCGCCGCGAGGTGTGCGGTCAGGGAGAGAAAGAGCGCGAACAGCGCCGCGGTGCCGGCGACGGCGAGGGGTGTCGCTGTGCCGACGGACGTCTGTAGTGCGAGCGAGGGGACCATCCGCGTCGACTATCCCAAGAGGCCGAGCTCTTCGAGTCGAGAGACGATGACGTCGACCGCTTCCTTGGCGTCGTCGGGCTCTTTCCCGCCCGTGATGACGAGCTTGCCCGAGCCAAAGAGGAGCGCGACCACGTCGGGTTCGTCGAGTCGATAGACCAGTCCCGGGAACTGCTCGGGTTCGTACTCGATGTTCTCCAGACCGAGGCCGATGGCGATGGCGTTCAGATTGAGGTTGCGCCCCAAGTCGGCGCTCGTGACGATGTTCTGGACGACGATATCCGGGTCGTCGTCGACGGGGATGTGGAGTTCGCGGAGCTTGTCGAAGACGATGTGGAGGCTCTCGTGTACGTCGGCCGTCGACTTCGCGCCCGTGCAGACGATTTTCCCGGAGCGAAAGATCAGCGCGGCGGATTTGGGCTCCTGCGTTCGGTACACCAGCCCCGGAAACTGCTCGGGGTCGTAATCCGCGCCTTCGAGGTCCATCGCGACGCTCTGGAGGTCGAGTTCCTGTCCAATACCGGTAGAAGCAACCACGTTCTCGATGTTGATCGTCTCCTTGGGATCGGTCATGAGACGACTTAAGTGTCGTATTTAAGGTTTAAAAAGATTGGTGGCGGGGTTCGGCCCACGGCTATTTACCCGGTCGGGCACTCCACCCACCTAGTCATGTCAGCAAACGATACAGCCAGCGACTCACTGCCGCTCGCAGCGGGGGCCCTGTCCGGGGTCGCCGCGTGGGTGCTCGGCTACGTCTTCACCTATCTCCTCGTGGCGCCCGACATTCGTGAATCGTCGCTGCAACGGGTCATCGAGGCGTTCGGGGACGGTTCGGCCACCTACGAGCTGGTGGGCTGGGTGTTTTTCAACGCTCACTTCGTGGACACCGTCTTCCAGAACATCCCCTTCCTCGGCAGTCGCACGACCAGCTTCGTCGGCGGCGAGCAGGGGTTCACCGTCCTCCTCTACGTGATTCCGGTCGGCCTGCTTCTCGCCGCCGGCGTCGCACTCGCCCGGTATCGCGGCGCCACGACGCCGGCCGACGGGGTGCGCGTCGGCCTGACCGCGCTCCCGACGTATCTCCTCTTGTCGATAGTCGGTGTGTTCCTGTTCGAGGTGACTGTCGGCGATATCAGCGGCGGGCCGGACCTGCTTCTGGCCGTCGTCCTCGCCGGACTCGTCTATCCCGCGCTGTTCGCCGGCGGTGGTGGCGCGCTCGTCGGGATGGTTGCCGAATAGCGGTTCGGTAGCCTCATGCCGTCGGCGGGCCGACGGGTGAGCGTGTACGGTCTCGAACTCGCCGGTGAGGACGACGCCTTCGCCGCCCGCGAAGCCGCCTGCGCCGCCTCGGCCGTCGAGGTGGTCGCGCCCGGCCTCGCGACGGCCCGCGGCGTCGACGCCGACCGCCTCCGGACGCTCGCCTACACGCACCGCGCCAGCCGCCTCCTCGGGCGCTGCGAGGCGAGCGTCGACGCCGCCCGGACGCTTCTCGACGCCGCCACCCTCGACCGCTCGGGCACCGTCGCCGTCCGCGCACGCGACGTGCGCTCGACGGCCGGTGTCGACACGCGCCGCGCGGAACGCGAACTCGGGTCGGCGCTCGTCGACCGCGGCTTCGCCGTCGACCTCGACGACCCCGACCACGAACTCCGGGCGTGTTTCGCGGGCGACACCTGCCTCCTCGGGTGGCTGGTCGCCGAGAGCGCCCGCGACTACGGCGACCGTCGCCCCACCGACCGCCCCTTCTTCCAACCGGGGAGCATGGCCCCACTCGACGCCCGTGCCTTCGCCAACCTCGCGGGCGCCGCCCCGGGTGCGACCCTGCTCGATCCCATGTGTGGCACCGGCGGGACGCTCATCGAGGCGGGACTGGTCGGCGCCCGCGCCGTCGGCGTCGACGCCCAGCAGAAGATGGTCCGCGGCGCCCGCCAGAACTGCCGGGCGTATCTCGACGATACGCCGTTTCACTGCCTCCGCGGCGACGCGACTGCGCTCCCCCTCGCGGACGATGCCGTCGACGGCGTCGTCTTCGATGCTCCCTACGGTCGGCAGTCGAAGATAGCGCGCCACACGCTCGAAGACCTCGTTTCCGGTGCGCTCGCGGAGGCGGCGCGGGTCGCCCCGCGGGCCGTCGTCGTCGCCGACCGCTCGTGGGCCGAGACGGCCCGCGACGCCGGCTGGACCGTCGAGACGACGTTCGAGCGGCGCGTCCACCGCTCGCTCACGCGCCACGTTCACCTCCTCGACCGGTAGTTACGCCGCCTCTGCCGTGGGGTCTGCGGTCGGCTCACTCGGCCCCGTCTCTCGCCGTCGGTTGCCGAGGAGCAACGCGACGAAGAGTGCAAGCCCCGCGCCGCGGAGCGCGAGTTCGACGCCGAGCGACACCGGGTCGCCGCCCCCGCTTCCGATGCCGACGACGCCGAGTACGTCGAGGACGCCCCGGACGCCGAGGCCGGGCGCCATCAGGAGCAGGGAACTCACCGCGAAGGCGACGCGCTCGGCGCGGGACACCGGCGCGTAGACGTAGCCGATGACCGTCGCCGCCAGCGCGACGACGCCGAGGAAGAGACCGATGACCGGCACGACCACCTCGGGGACGACGTAGGCCACGTCGAACAGGTCCGGGGCGCCGAGGACGCGATACTTTTCGCCGATTTCGAGCTCCGCGGAGTTGGGGTTCTCGCGCAGGAGGACGAGGCCCGGCGTGAGGACGAACGCGAAGGGGACGATGGCCTTGTTCAGCGAGAGCGAGAAGGCCTCGATGCCCGTCTGGAACGCGTCGGATTTGGCGACGCCGGCGGCGGCGTAGGCCGCGACGGCCACCGGTGGCGTGATGTCGGCGATGACGCCGAAATAGAGGATAAAGAGGTGGGCGGCGAGTTCGGGCACGCCGAAGGTCGTCAGCGCTGGCGCCAGCAGCGAGACGAGGATGATGTACGTCACCGTCGTCGGCATCCCCATCCCGAGGAGGATGGAGGAGACGGCGGTAACGAGGAGGAGGAGGACGAGCGACCCGCCCGCGACGGCTTCGATGAGGGCGACGAGGTTCGGCCCGAGTCCCGAGACGCTGATGACGCCGGGGATGATGCCCGCGGCGGCGACGGCGATGACGACGGGCACGGCCGTCCGCGCCCCGCTCTCCATCGACTTGCCCGCGAAGACGCCCAGCCGATGCAGGCCGTTCTCGGCGAGTTTCGGGTTCCCTATCGCCGTGGCCGTCGTCCGCGCTGCGTCGTCGACAGCGTCGTCGAACTCCAGCAACGGCGCCTCGACGAAGGGGTTTGTCGCCAGCGTGAGGACGCCCGCGACGATGCTGATGCCGCCGAGGCGGCCGAGCGCCGCCATGAACGCCGCGCCGATGGGTTGGCCACCGACGCCCCCGCCGGCGACGGCGGCGATGGGGCCGACGCCCGCGACGTAGTGGGAGAGCACGTTCGCGAGGAAGAGGCCGGCGACGAGGGCGCCGAGTCGCCCCCGCGTCTCGTCGCTGTACGCCGCCACGAGTGCGATGAGGGCGCCGACGGCGATGAGCGTGAACCACGCCGACCGGGCGACCGACAGGCGCTCGACGATGAGGTAGTAGAGCAACAGGCCGATGGGGACGAGGTAGAACCACCCGCTCTGGAGGTGCGAGCGAATGTCGACGAGGTCCTCCGCGTCGAGGCCGCCGATGCCCAGCCGTGACGCCTCGAAGTGGACCATCACCCACACGCCGAAGAAAAAGACGATGGCGGGGATGGTGGCAGCGACGATGACGTTGGCGAAGGGCGTCGCCGTGTATTGGACGATGAGAAACGCCGCCGCGCCCATGACCGGCGGGAGAATCTGACCGCCGGAGGAGGCGGAGGCCTCGACGCCGCCCGCGAACTCGGGGCTGTACCCCGACTTCTTCATGAGGGGGATGGTGAATGCGCCCGTCGTCACCGTGTTCGCAATCGAGGAGCCGGAGATGGTACCCATGAAGCCGGAGGCGAGAATCGACGCTTTGGCCGGGCCGCCACGGCGCGTCCCCGTCGCCGCGTACGCGAGGTCGATGAACCACTTGCCCGCGCCAGACATCTCCAGGAACGCGCCGAAGAGGATGAAGATGTAGATGAACTGCACGGAGACGGTCACCGGGATGCCGAACACCCCGTTTTCCGTGTTGTACCAGAGGTTCTGGATTATCGACGGCCACGACAGTTCGGGGATGGAGAGGACGCCCACGTAGGCGGCGTCCTGCGGGATGAGCACGCCGAAGCGGGCGTAGACGACGAACGCGGCGACGATGAGCATCAACCAGAGGCTGATCGCCCGCCGCGTCGCTTCGAGGACGAGGAGGACGCCCACCACGCCGAGCACCATCGCGTAGGACGTGTCGGCCAGCGGACCGAGCAGGCCGGAAATGGGGTCGAGGAACGTGAACACCTCGTGGATGGGACGCCCGGCTTCGAGGCCGAGCGCCCGCATCCGCTGAATCTCCTCGAAGTCGGTGACGAAGTAGGCCGCCGACAGGACGGCGACGGGAAGCAGCGCCACGTCGAACGGCGTCACGCGGTCGAGGTCGGGGTCGACGAACGCCCACCGGAGCGCGCCGCCGACAGCGTGGACGGTCTTCGAGAGCGGGTGGTCTCGCCCCAGTCGGTCGTCGACGGCGCCGCCGAACGCGAGACAGCGCGACGCGATGGGGCCGTCGCCGGTGCTCGACGGATAGAGCAGGAAGGCGAGGACGAGGCCGAACGCGACGTGGATGGCGTTGATTTGGAGGAGTTGGAGCGAGACGAACTCGACCCGGCCGAGGACGGGCACGTCGAGTGCGAGGACGAACCCCTTCGCCGCGAGCCACATCTGGAAGACGGAGAAGGCGATGCCGATAGCGGCGACGGCGACTGTCGCCCACCCGGTCAGCGAGCGTTTGCGCTCTATCTCTTGGATAATCGCGTCGGCGTCCTCAGCTGTCTGCTCGTCAGTCGGGTCGTCGGGTTCGTCGGTAGTGGTCATTTATCTGCTCCAGAGGAGGGTCGTGAGCCCGGACCGGTGCTGTATCGAGAACGTCACCGACCGACCGTCCGAGACGGCGACGAGGTCGTAGGTCCGGTCGTCGACGTAGAGCGTGTGACCGGCGACACGTCCGGGCGCGACCGTCAGTCGCTCGTAACTCCCCGGTGGGTCGTAGATAAAGGTCCCGTTCTCACGCGTGACGTTCGCACGGCTCGGAAGCCCCCAGCCGTACGATTCGAACTCCATGCGGGTCATTTCGAGGCTGTCGCCCCGGACCGTGTACTCGTCGTAGACGCGGGTCTTCTCGACGCTGTGGGTGTATTCGATGGCGACCACGGTGCCGTTCTCGACGGGCACGTCGAGATACGTCTCACCCGTCTCTGCGTCCTCGACGACGAGCACTCGCTGCTCGGTTGCGGCGGCGCTCCCGAGAGCGACGGCGGCCAACACGACCAGCAACGCGACGACGTAGCGTCGGTTCATGCGCTCGACGAGTGGCGGGAGGCCGGATTAGGCCTCGAAGTACGCGGCGGCGCCGGGGTGGAGTTCGATGGACATGCCGTCCTGAGCCGAGTCTCGACTGATGAAGTCCGTCTTGATGGAGAGGTCGCTCACGTTGTCGAAGATGGCGGCGGTCACTTCCTCGACCGTCGCCTCGGGGACGCCCGACCGCGTGGCGATCATCGCCTGCACGGCCACCGTGTTGACGGCTTCCTCGACGCCGGAGTAGGTGCCCGCGGGGATGGTGTCGTCCGCGAACCAGGAGGCGGCGTCTTTCACTGCCGTCCGGTTCTCGCCCGAGATGGGGACGAGCTGGACGTCGTTGGTCGTCGCGAGGTCCTCGATGGCGCCGACGGGCCAGCCACCGACGACGAACGCCGCGTCGATGTCGCCGTTTCGGAGCTGGTCTGCGGCCTGCGAGAAGGATGCGTTCTGCTCCTCGAAGTCGGTGATGCCCACCGCGTCGAGAATCTGGAGCGCGTTGACCTGCGTCCCGGAGCCGAGGTCACCGGTGTTGATGGTCGCGCCCGACAGGTCGGACAGCTGCGTGATGTCCGTGTCCGCCAGCGTGACGACGGTGATGGTCTCGGGGTAGAGCGTCGCGACGCCTTGCAAGTTCTCGACGGCGTTCCCCTGGAACGCCTCGATGCCCGTGCCGTTCTTGGCGAAGTACGCGATGTCGTTCTGAATCAGGGCAAAGTCCGCGTCGCCGCTCGACAGACTGCCGACGTTCTCCACGCTCGCGCCCGTCGACTGGACGTTCAGCGTGAAGTCCGAGTTCGCCTCGACGACCGACTTGAACTCGTTCGAGAGCGGGAAGTACGTCCCGCCGGTCCCGCCAGCGTGCCACGAGAGTCGGGTGTCGGCGCTTCCGTCGTCACCGCCACCGCTACAGCCAGCGAGTGCCGCAACGCCGGTTACACCAGCCGCACGCAGGAATCGCCGCCGAGTCGAGTTGTCTGACATACTTTTGATACTAAGGACAGCAGTGCATTTAACCTTGTCCAAATGTCGGGTCGTGGTAGCCGTTCGCACGACCCGCCGCTCACGCCGATTCCAGCGCGACAACCGTCTCGCCCGCCCGGACTCGCTCCCCCGTCTCGACGAGCACGTCTTCCCGGTCGTACGACGGCGGCAAGAGCACGTCCGCACGGCTCCCGAAGGCGATGTGGCCGATTCGGTCGCCGCGCTCGATGTCGTCGCTTGCGGTCACGTAGGGGTAGATGCGCCGGGCGAACCACCCCGCTATCATCGACACGTCGTGGCTGTCGAGGGCCACGTCAACTCGCTCGTTGCGCTCCGAGTCCTTGGTGAACGCGGGGCGGTGCGCGCCGGGGCGGTGCGTGGCCGACTCGACGTGCCCCGCCAGCGGCGCCCGGAGGACGTGCACGTCGGTGACGTTCATGAACACGCCGACGCGGATGCGACCCTCTTCCTCGCGGACGACGGAGACGCGGCCGTCGGCGGGCGAGACGACGCCGTTCGGCGGCGGTGACCGCTCGGGGTCGCGGAAGAAGTAGAGTACGAACCCGCCGAGCGCGAGCGCCAGCGCCCCCAGCGGCGGCGACACGACGGCGAGGGGGAGCGCCGCCACCAGCGGCGGGAGGGCGAACCGCCGCGTTCCGGGGGCGAGTGCGGGGAGCATCAGGCCTCCGCGCGCTGGGCCCACGTCGCCAGCAGATGTGTGAGGTGGAGGCGGTCGTCCGACCCCGTCACCAGGTCGTGGTCGATATCGCCCGCGAGGCGGTGGAGGCGAGCCAGCGTGTCACCGTCGTAGCGCTTGTGCGCCGTCTCGAGCAAGTCCACGAGCAGCGACTGGCCGTCGTACCCCTCGTCGTCAAGCAGCGTCTCGACCGTCTTGCGGGCGTCGGTCACCTCGCCGGCGGCCGTTGCGTCCCACACCTCGGCGAGCGCGTCGTCGTGGCCCACGTCCGCGAGCGTCTCGTGGACCGTCGTCATCGTCACTTCCTCCGTCTCCATCGCCGTCGTCTGCGCGCCCAGAATCGCCTTCCGGAGGTCGCCGTCGGCGTAGCCAGCCACGAACTCCACGCCGTCGTCGTCGTAGTCGACGCCCTCGGCGTCGAGAATCCGTTCGAGCACCGTCTCGATTTCGGCGGCGGTCGGCGCCCGGACGGGCACCGGGAAACACCGCGAGCGGATGGGGGCGATGAGCGTCGAGGGCTGCCGGGTGACGAGGACGAACTGCGTCGTCCGGTGGTGTTGCTCCATCACGCGCCGGAGCGCCTGTTGGAAGTCCTCGCGAATCGCCTCCGCGTTGTCGAGGACGATGGTCTTGTAGTCGCCCGAGACGGGGGCGTAACTCGCCGACTCCTTCAGCACGCGATTTATCATGTCGCGTTTCGCCATCCGCGAGCGCCCGGAGAGGAACTGGGCGAAGCGGGGGTCCTCGCGAATCTCCTTTTTGGTCCGGTCGAAGAAGTCCGCGACGTTGATTTCGACGAGGTCGTTCGCGTCGTCGTGGGCCGTGTCGGCGAGTGCCCGGACCGCGGCGGTTTTGCCCGACCCCGGCGGTCCCTGCACGACGAGGTTCATCGGTTCGTCGACCGCTCGCTCGAGGCGGTCACGGACCGAGTCCTGTGGCAGGTCCCCGAGCGACGGGGTGTGTGTCTCCGTCCACAACGGCGCGTCCATTACGCGCCCCTAGCCGACCGCCGGGTACAAAGCTTGCTGTCCCGGCCGCGCATCGACACGGGTTTACCGTCCCCGCCCCCACCTCGGCGTATGTCGATGCGCGTGACGTTTCTGGGTACCAGCGGGGCCATCCCGACGACCCAGCGAGCCCCGAGTGCCGTCCTCGTGAACCGCGAGGGCGAACGCCTCCTGTTCGACTGCGGCGAGGGAACCCAGCGCCAGATGATGCGCTACGGAACTGGGTTCGACATCTCGCACATTTTCGTCACGCACCTCCACGGCGACCACATCCTCGGCCTGCCGGGGCTGGTTCAGTCCCTCGATTTCAACGACCGCACCGACGCGCTGGCGATTCACGTCCCGCCACGTTCGCGCGAGGATATCCGTGACCTCGTCCACGCGGGCGGCCACCAACCCGGCTTCCCCGTCCGGATTCACGAGGTGTCGCCGGGGTCGGTGGCCTACGCCGGCGACGACTTCGAAGTGCGGACCGTCCAGACGGACCACCGCACTCGCTCGATGGGATTCGCGCTGGTCGAGGACGACCGACCCGGCCGGTTCGACCGGGAACACGCCGAGGAACTCGGCGTCCCCGTCGGGCCGAAGTTCGGCCGCCTCCACGAGGGGGAGTCGGTCGAACTCGACGACGGCCGAGTCGTCCACCCTGACCAGGTGGTGGGTGACTCCCGTCCCGGCCGTCGACTGGTCTACACCGGCGACACCCGCCCCGTCGACGCGGTGGAAGACGCGGCCGCCGACGCGAACCTCCTGATTCACGACGCGACGTTCGCGGACGACGAGGACGCACGCGCCCGCCAGACGGGGCACTCGACCGCTCGTGAAGCGGGGCGGCTGGCCGCCCGCGCCGGCGTCGACCGCCTCGCACTCACGCACGTCTCCTCGCGCTACGCCGCCGACTGGAAGCGCCTCGAACGCGAGGCTCGGGAGGTGTTCGACGGCGACTGTTTCGTCGCCAGCGACGGGCAGACCGTCGACATCCCGGTGCCGGAATGAGAACACACAACTGATTCGACGCCCTCGTATCGGTGTGAGCTACCAGCCCGCCCAGTGCAACATCGGTCGGCGCCAACGCCTCCAGCGGGCCGCCTACGCCGGCGTCGCCGTCCTCGTCGCCGTCGGGATGGTCGTCGCGTATCTCCTCGACGCCTTCCCGCGACTCCTGTTGGTCGGTGTCTTCGCCCCGCTCGCGCTGGCGTTCGAGTTCGCGCTCCAGGCCTACGAGTCGTTCTGCGTCTCGCTCGCGCTCCTCGGCAAGTACGACTTCTCGGGCGAGAGCGGGGGGACCAAAGGGACGGTGAGCGACCCCGCTGACCACCACGACGACCAGCTCTACGCCCTCCGCATCACCGTCGTGAGCGTCGCCCTCGCGGCAGTCGTGACCGTCGGCCTCGTCGCCGTCGTCTGAACCCCCGCGCCGTGGAGTATTTATTTCGCGGCCCCCAATTTCGCGTGTGAACCCCCGGACGAGTGCGCTCGACGCGCTAGTGTTCGGTGTCGACGTTCAGAGCGGCGACGTCCGCGGTGACGCCCCCTCCTACGCCGTCGTCGCCTACGACGGCGAGAACGTCGACCGAGACGTGGTGTCGTTCCGGAAGCTCCGGCGACTCGTCGACCGGGAGGAACCGGCCATTCTCGCCACGGACAACGTCTACGAACTCGCCACCGACCACGACGACCTGGTGCGATTCCTGCGGTGGCTCCCCGACGGCACTCGGTTGGTGCAGGTGACGGGCGCGGAACGCCCGGAGCCGCTCTCTCGTGTCGCCTCCAGACACGGCGTCCCCTACGGCAAGAAGCCGATGAAGGAGGCGGAGGCGGCGGCCCGCCTCGCGGCGGCGAACGTCGGCCATGAGGTGACGGCCTTCGCCGACACGACGACGGTCAAGGTGTCACGGGGGCGCTCGACGGGGAAGGGCGGCTGGAGTCAGGACCGCTACACGCGGCGCATCCACGGCAACGTCAAGAGCCGCGCCCGCGACGTGGAGGCCGCACTCGACGAGGCGAACTTGGCGTACGAACGCGACGTGACCGAGAAGTACGGCGGCTACGCCAACGCCGTCTTCACCGTCGAAGCGGCGCCCGAAGACCTGCCGGTGTCGCGGGAGCGCGCGGGCGACACGCGAATCGAAATCGAGCGCGAGCGCCGCGACGGCATCGAGTTCGAACCGCTGGTGAAGCGGCGTGACCGCGTCATCGTCGGCATCGACCCCGGGACGACGACGGCCGCCGCCGTCGTCTCCCTCGACGGCGAGGTGCTCGACGTGTATTCGACCCGCACCGCCGACACCGCGGGCGTCATCGAGTGGTTGGTCGAGCGCGGACGCCCCGTCGTCGTCGCCGCGGACGTGGAGCCGATGCCCGAGACGGTCGAGAAGTTCCGGCGGAGCTTCGACGCCGACGGCTGGGAACCGGATTCGGACCTTCCCGTCGACGAGAAACTCCACCGCACCCGCGAGCACACCTACGACAACGACCACCAGCGAGACGCCCTCGCGGCGGCGCTGTTCGCGTTCGATGCCTACGAGGACCGGTTCGAGCGCATCACGCAGAAGGTGCCCCCGCAGTTCGACCGCGGCGAAGTCATCGACCGCGTCGTCTCCGGCGACGCTTCCGTCGAAGCCGTCTTGGAGGAGCTGCGCGGCGACGACGAGAGCGAGGAGGAGGAGTCCACCCACGAACCGCGCGAACTCACGCCCGAGGAGCGCCGCATCAAGCGCCTCGAACGGCAGGTGGAGCGTCTGGAATCGCAGGTCGAGGACCTCGAATCGACGGTCCAGCGGAAAGACGAGCGCATCGACGAGTTCGAGGAAGAGCTCTCCGAGGCGCGGCGCGAGGAGCGCCGCGAGGCACGCGAACGGCGCGAAGTCAACCGCCTCGAACGCGAGACGGAGCGCTTGGAGCGCGAACTCGACGACGAACGCGAACGCGCCGACGAACTCGAATCGAAGTTGGAGCGCCTGAAGACGCTGTGGAAACTCGACCACTCCAACTTCACCGACGTCTCCGAGGGGCGTGACCTCGTCCCGGTGAAGGTCATCGAGCAGTTCACCCGGGACGCCATCGCGGCGGCCGACGAGGCCTACGGGCTGGCGGCGGGCGACGTGGTGTATCTCCGAGACGCGAGCGGCGCCGGGCGCTCCACCGCACAGCGACTCGCGGAGACGGCGCCGCGAATCGTCCTCCGCGACGGCAACCTCTCCGACGTTGCCGATCAGGTCCTTTTCGACCACGACATCCCCGTCGCGCCCGCGTCGGACGTGACGATTCAGGAGGTGGACGAGCTCGCCGTCGCCCGCGAGAGCGAGGTAGTGGCGGCCATCGACGACTGGGAGCGCCGGGCCGACGAGCGCTCTCGTGAGCAGAAATCGGAGATGGTCGACCAGATAATCAGCGAACACCGGGCCGAGAGCGGCGACTGAGCCCCCACGGCTTTGGGCCTCGGGTGTCACGGGACGGGTATGAGTGAGGTGGAGGCCGAATCAGACGTCGACGAGGACCCCGATATGGGCGACCTGTTCGACGAACTCGAGGAACTCGAAGACATCGTTCAGGACGACGCGTCGCGGCAACAGGTCCGGGAGACGATGCGGGTCGCGATGGCCGCGAGCACGGCGCTGAGCCCGTTCGGACGCGTGATTCGGGGCTACGACCGCGCCGACCTTGCCGAGGCGCTCCTCGGGAGCCTGCTGTTCGGGATTCCGATGGCCGTCGAGGGCGGCACGCAGGAGGTGGGGGCCTTCCTCGCCCCCCGCCCGCTCTTGCTCGTCGGGTCGGTGGTGTTCGCCATCGGCCTCGTCATCGGCATCATCTACGTCGCCGACTTTCAGGACGTGCGCGTCCACCACCCAATTCTCGGTCTCATTCCCCGGCGCTTGGCGGGTGTCCTCGGCGTGTCGGCGGTGATGGCGACGCTCCTCCTGACGGGGTGGGGCCGGATTGATTGGGCGGAGCCGTGGCTCGCGCTCGCGAACGTCGTCGTCGCGTTCGTCCCGATGAGCATCGGGGCGGCGCTCGGTGACATCCTGCCCGGCTCGTAGGCGGGCGAGATGTCGCTCGTCGCCCGCCACGGGCGATAGCAGAAGCCATATTTCCCTGCTCCCGCGGTATAGGGTATGGACGTCTACGAGCAGATCACTCGGAACGCGACCGAGGTGGTCACCGAGGCGGAGGGACGCGAACTCGCCGACGACCCCGAGGGGAAACGCGCGTACGTCGGCTACGAGCCGTCGGGCGTGCTCCACATCGGTCACATGCTCACCGCGACGAAGCTGATGGACCTGCAGGACGCCGGCTTCGAGGTGACGGTCCTGCTCGCGGACGTCCACGCCTATCTCAACGGCAAGGGGACTTTCGAGGAGATTCGTGAGACGGCCGAGCGAATGAAAGCGCAGTTCCTCGCGTACGGCCTCGACGAGGAGCAGACCGAGTTCCTCTACGGCTCGGAGTTCGAGTTCGACCGCGAGTACGCTCTCGACCTGCACGCGCTGGAGCTGGAAACGTCGATTTCGCGGGCCGAGCGCGCGATGTCCGAAATCAAGAGCGGCGACACGGTGACGGTGTCGCAGGCGGTCTACCCGCTGATGCAGGCGCTCGACATCGTCTACCTCGACGTCGACCTCGCGGTCGGCGGGATGGAACAGCGCAAGGTCCACATGCTCGCTCGCGACACCCTGCCGAAGATCGGCGAGGAGGCGCCCACCTGTCTGCACACGCCGCTCATCGCCGACCTCCAGAGCGGCGTCGGGAAGATGTCCTCCAGCGAGGGCGTCTCCATCTCCATGGAGGACTCGCCCGAGGACATCGAGGAGAAGGTGAACGCGGCGTTCTGTCCGCCGAGTCGCGACCCCGAACCGGACGAGGACGGGAACGAACGGGAGAATCCGGTCTTGCAGATTTTCGAGTACCACGTCTTCCCTCGCTTCGACACGGTGGTCGTCGAACGCCCGGACGAGTACGGCGGCGACCTGGAGTACGAGGACTACGAGTCGCTGGCGGCGGACCTGGACGGGGGCGAGCTGCATCCCGCGGACGCCAAGAGCGCGCTGGCGACGTACCTCGATGAACTCATCGCGCCCGGGCGCGAAAAGCTCCAAGCGTAGTCCGGCCGCGACGCGTCCTCGCAGAAGTTAAACCGCACGCTCTCGAAACACCGCCCATGAGCGAGAACGAGAACGGCGGGCGCACGGACCTGCGGATGCCCGACGACGACGAGGTGTTCGCCGTCGTGACAGACATGCTCGGTGCGAATCGAGTGAAGGTGCGCTGTGCAGACGGCACGGAGCGCACCGCTCGCATCCCCGGTCGGATGCAAAAGCGCATCTGGATCCGTGAGGACGACGTGGTGCTGGTCGAACCCTGGGACTGGCAAGACGAGAAGGCCGATATCGCGTGGCGCTACGAGAAATCGGAGGCAGACCAGCTGCGCCGTGAAGGCCACATCGAGTAACACCCCTTTTCCCGCTCGCTTGCGTACGTACGTGTAGATGACAGAGGAGTACGGCCTGCTCGACCCGGCGGAAGGCGAGGGCGAGGACTTCGGCGACGAGTGGGAAGAAATCGACGTCTCCGATACCGAAGCCGACCGCATCGCTCGGAAACGGGACCGCAAGTTTGCCGAATTTCGCAAGCGGCTGAAAGACGCCGACCAGTTCAAAGTCGAGCAGTCGGTGTTCGACGACGCCACCTTCGCAGCCATCTACAAACTCGTTCAGGACGGCTACATCGACGCCTTCGGCGGGCCGATTTCGACCGGGAAGGAGGCCAACGTCTACGAGGCGCTTGGCGCCGAGGACACCGACGTAGCGGTGAAAATCTACCGCATCAACGCCTCCAACTTCCAGCACATGCGCGAGTACCTCGAGGGCGACCCGCGCTTCGAGGGCATCGGCTCCAACAAGAAGCAGGTGGTCCTCGCGTGGACGAAAAAGGAGTTCGCCAATCTGCGCCGGGCCCGGAAGGCGGGCGTTCGCGTCCCCGAACCCATCGCCGTCGAGCGAAACGTCCTCGTGATGGAACTCGTCGGGTTGGTGGAGGACCGCGCGCGTCGACTCGCCGAGGTGTCGGTCGAGAACCCCGAGACGGCCTTCGAGGTGGTCCGGGAGTACATGCGGCGCCTGTACGACGCCGGCCTCGTTCACGGCGACCTCTCGGAGTACAACCTGATAATCCACGACGGCGAGCTGGTCGTCATCGATATGGGGCAGGCGGCGACGGTCCACCACCCCAACGCCGACGACTTCCTCGACCGAGACTGTCGCAACGTGGCGAGTTTCTTCACGCGACAGGGACTCGACGTCGACCCCGACGACCTCCGCGCGTTCGTGACGGGCGAGGCGTCGGAATCCGCGAGCGAGAACGCTTAAATCGCTCCGCCCGATAGGTCACCTATGCAGCACGTAAAGGTCCCACAGGACCGTCTCGGCGTCCTCATCGGCGAAGGTGGCGAGACGATGCGCGAAATCGAGCGACGCGCCGAGGTCCGCCTCGACATCGACTCCGAGAGCGGAAGCGTCGCCATCGACGCCACGGGTGACCCCGTCACCGCGATGGTCGCGCCCGACATCGTGCGCGCCATCGGTCGCGGGTTCCGCCCCGATGCCGCGCTCACCCTGCTCGACGACGAGATGCGGATGTTCGACCTCATCGACATCGACGACGCGACGCGAAACAAAAACGACCTCCAGCGCAAGAAGGGTCGCCTCATCGGCGAGGACGGCCGGACGCGCGAACTGATGGAGGAACTGTCGGGCGCCGAAGTGGTCATCTACGGGACGACCCTCGGCGTCATCGGTCAACCGGAGGAGGTACAGGCCGTCCGCCGGGCCGCCGAGATGTTGCTCGACGGCGCGCCCCACGGCGCAGTCTACGGCTACCTCGAACGCAAACACAACGAACTCACGCGCAACGCAGACCTCCAGCCCTCGAACTGACGCCGCCGATTTTTCCGCCCGTCGCGCGACCGTCGAGCCTTGGTACCACGTACCGCTTGGTACGGCATACCGCAACGATATCCCCCCCGGTCTACGCATCACCCCCGAATTTGGATAATCGCATGACTGCGTGAGGGTGATGCACACACTGTAGCGTAACATTTTTATAGAATCACAATCAATCAATGAGTGATTATGTCTCAGCGAATGCAGCAGGGTCAGCCGATGATCATTCTCGGCGAGGACTCGCAGCGAACACAGGGCAAGGACGCCCAGACGATGAACATCACGGCCGGCAAGGCCGTGGCCGAATCCGTACGGACCACGCTCGGTCCGAAAGGGATGGACAAGATGCTCGTCGACTCCGGCGGGAGCGTCGTCGTCACGAACGACGGCGTCACGATTCTGAAGGAGATGGACATCGACCACCCCGCCGCGAACATGATCGTCGAAGTCTCCGAGACTCAGGAGGACGAGGTCGGCGACGGCACCACGACGGCCGTCGTCGTTGCAGGCGAACTCCTCGACGAGGCCGAGGAGCTCATCGACCAGGACATTCACCCGACGACCCTGGCCCAGGGGTATCGCAGCGCCGCTGAGAAGGCAAAGGAAATTCTCGAAGCCAACGCCATCGACGTCTCGCCGGACGACCGCGAGACGCTCGTCAAAATCGCGTCGACCGCGATGACGGGCAAGGGCGCCGAGAACGCAAAGGACACGCTCGCCGACCTGCTCGTCGACGCCGTGCTCGCCGTGCGCGACGACGACGGTGTCGACACGGACAACATCTCCATCGAGAAGGTTGTCGGTGGCTCCATCGACAACTCCGAGCTCATCGAGGGCGTCATCGTCGACAAGACGCGCGTCAGCGACAGCATGCCCTACGCCGTCGAGGACGCCGACATCGCGCTGATCGACGGCGCGCTCGAAGTCAAGGAGACCGAAATCGACGCCGAGGTCAACGTCACCGACCCCGACCAGCTCCAGCAGTTCCTCGACCAGGAGGAGAAGCAGCTGCGAGAGATGGTCGACCACCTGAAGGACATCGGCACCGACGTCGTCTTCGTCGGTAGCGGCATCGACGACATGGCCCAGCACTACCTGGCCCAGGAGGGCATCCTCGCCGTCCGCCGCGCCAAGGACAGCGACCTCACCAGCCTCGCTCGCTCCACCGGCGCTACGGTCGTCGGCTCCGTCGACGACCTGACCGAGGACGACCTCGGCTTCGCCGGCTCCGTCGCCCAGAAGGACATCGGTGGCGACGAGCGCATCTTCGTCGAGGACACCCCCGACGCCAAGTCCGTCACGCTCGTCCTCCGCGGTGGGACCGAGCACGTCGTCGACGAAGTCGAGCGCGCAGTCGACGACTCGCTCGGCGTCGTTCGCACGACCCTCGAAGACGGCAAGGTCCTGCCCGGCGGCGGTGCCCCCGAGGCAGAACTCGCTCTCGGTCTGCGAGACTACGCCGACGACGTCGACGGCCGCGAGGCCCTCGCCGTCGAGGCGTTCGCCGAGGCCGTGGACGTCATCCCGCGCACGCTCGCCGAGAACGCCGGTCTCGACCCCATCGACTCGCTGGTCGAACTCCGCGCGAGCCACAGCGAGGGTAACCTCTCGGCCGGCCTCGACGCCTACACTGGCGACGTGGTCGACATGGAGGAAGACGGTGTCGTCGAACCCCTCCGCGTCAAGACCCAGGCCATCGAGAGCGCCACCGAGGCCGCTGTCATGATCCTCCGCATCGACGACGTCATCGCTGCTGGCGACCTCAAGGGCGGCGGCAGCGACGACGACGGCGACGAAGGCGGCCCCGCCGGCGGCATGGGCGGCGGCATGGGCGGCATGGGCGGTATGGGTGGCATGGGCGGCGCGATGTAAGTTCGGCGCGCGCCTCACCACCTCACCGACTTCCCCCACCGCATCGCCCCGATTCGACCGACTCGTTTTTTCGATGGCTACGCCCTGAGCGACAGCGCCGTCGCTCGCCGTCGCGGAGTGACTGAGAAAAATCGAATCGCGCCAGTTACGCGAACAGGTCGAGTGCGTCGTCGACGGCGTCGACGAGTGCGTCGACTTCCTCGCGCGTGTTGTAGATGTAGAAGGAGGCACGCGCGGAGGCGGGGATGCCGAGCTTGTCGTGGAGCGGTTGCGTACAGTGGTCGCCGGCGCGGATGGCGACGCCGTGTTCGTTGACGATGCTGGAGAGGTCGTGGGCGTGGACGCCGTCGACGTTGAACGCGACGAGGCCGCCCCGGTCGTCGCCCGGCGGGCCGTAGATGCTCACCTCGTCGAACTCGGTCAGGCGGTCGTAGGCGTACTCCGCCAGGAGTTCCTCGTGGGCCCGGACGTTCGCCATCCCGATGTCGTCGATGTACTCCACCGCGGCGGCGAAGGCGATGCCCTGCGCGATGGAGGGGGTGCCGGCCTCGAACTTCCACGGCAGGTCCTCCCACGTCGAGTCCTCGTAGGTGACGCGGCGAATCATGTCGCCGCCGTAGAGATACGGCTCCATCTCCTCCAGAATCGCTTCCTTGCCGTAGAGGGCGCCGATACCCGTCGGGCCGCACATCTTGTGTCCCGAGAACGCGAAGAAGTCGGCGTCGATGGCCTTCACGTCGACCGGGTGGGTGGGCGCGGACTGCGCGCCGTCGACGAAGATGTAGGCGTCGTGGTCGTGGGCCATGTCGGCGAGGTCGGCCACGGGGTTGACCGTCCCAAGCGTGTTCGAGATGTGGACGACCGACACCAGCTTCGTCGAGTCGTCGATGAGTTCGGCCGCGTGGTCCATGTCAAGGTAGCCCTCGTCGTCCACGCGGATGTAGCGCACCTCGGCGCCGGTCTTCTTGGCTATCTGTTGCCACGTCACCAGCGACGCGTGGTGTTCCATCTCGCTCAGGACGACGGAGTCGCCCGGACCGAGTTCGTTCAGGCCCCACGCGTAGGCGACGAGGTTCTCGGCTTCCGTCGTGTTCTTCGTGAAGACGATTTCCTCGCGCCCGTCGGCGCCGATGAAGTCGGCGACGGTGTCGTGGGCCTCCTCGTAGGCCACCGACGCCTCCTGGCTCAACTGGTGGATGCCGCGGTGGACGTTGGCGTTGTAGCCGCGGTAGTACTCGCTGATGGTGTCGACTACCTGGTCCGGCGTCTGACTCGTCGCGGCGTTGTCCAGATAGTACAGCGGCGTGTCGTCGTCGGCCCCTTCACCGGGCGTTTCGGGGTTGCCCCCCACCTGTCGATTCAGGATGGGGAAGTCGGCCCGGATGGCCTCCACGTCGATCGGATACGATTCCTGCACTCCCATTGGGCGCGGCTACGGCCCGAAGGGATAACACCCCTTCGGTGTTTCGTCTTTCCACACCTCCGACATTTTATTTATAATGCTCGCTAGTGTCGGTACATGGAACGCCGACGACTACTGACAGCGTGTGGAACCGCGTTCGCCGGCCTGCTGGCCGGGTGTGGTGGGGGCGGCGGCGACGCGACCGCGGAGCCGACGGCGACGGCTACCGCCACCGAAACGGCGACGGCAACGGCGACAGCGACCGAGGCACCGACCGCGACGGACACCGCGACGGCGACGGAGACGCCCGGCCCCGACGGGCCGACCCACGAGGTGGGCGAATCGTTCACCGTCGGGGCCGAGGGGTCACAGATTGGGTACCGCATCACCAACCTGTTCCGGACGCCTCGCATCGGTGGACAGGCGAACTACGCCACCGCCGACGGCAACTATCTCATCGTCGTCCTCGAACTTTCGAACCCGCAGGACGACTCTATCTCCTTCCCGAACAACCGGTTCATCGCGTGGAACGAGACACAGATTCGCTACCTCGACGACGAGGCGTCGCCGATGGTCGCCGACGACGACCGCATCGACGTGCAGTCCATCGCCACGACGACCGTCTTGTCCAATAGTTCGAAAAGTGGCTCCGTCGTCTTCGACCTCGACCTCGACCAGTCGTACTGGCTCCGCATCGAACCGACCGGCGATGGCGGTGAGACACATTACGTCCGCGTCGGTCCGCTCTCGGACGTCGAAGAACTCGAAGGCTCGATTACGGGCTAGAGCCAGAGCAACTGGGCGTGGAGCGCCTCGCCCAGATCCAGCACTCGTTCCTCGTCGACCAATCCTGCCTCGATGGCGACGGTCACGCACTCCTCGCCGACGAGGTTGGCGACAGACGCACGCGTGAGTGAGTCCACGACTTCGTCGGCGTCGCTCTCCTCGCCGCCGTAGAACTCCTCGGTGACCGTTAGCGACACGTCGCCGTCGTCGTAGGTTTCGCCGAGACACTCCTCGTCGCAGACGGCGACGAGCAATCCCTCCGGTGTCTCACGCTCGCGGACCAGCATCCGCGTCTCCGTGCTCCTCTATCAGCTCGCGTTCGACTTCCTCGCGCAGTTCCTCGGCCCGCTCTTGGACGCGTTCGGCCTCTTCGGTCTGGCCGGCCTCCTCCAGCGCCCGGGCTTTCTCCTCCAAGACCGCCGCGTTCTGCATCCCGAGGCGCATGGCGTTGTCGAAGCAGTCGATGGATTCCTCGTGGAGGCCGCGCTCCGCGAGGAAGAATCCGCGATTGTACCACGCCTGCGCGAAGCGGGGGTCGACCTCGACGGCTCGCTCGGCGTGTTCGAGTGCGGCCTCGGTCCGTCCCCACTCCCAGAGCGCGTACGCGAGGTTCGTGTGCGCCGACGCGGCGTGTTCGGTGTCGTCGCCGATGGCGAGTGCCTCCTCGTAGGCGCCGACCGCCTCGTCGTACTCCTCCAACTCGGCGTGTGCGGCGCCCTTGTTGACCCACGCTTCCTGCTCGCTGGCGTCGTCGGTCGCGAACTGGGCCGCTCGCTCGAACGTCTCGGTCGCCTCCTCGAAGCGATTGATGCCCATATACGAGAGGCCGACGTCGATGAGTTCCTCGGTGTCGACCTGGTCCGCGCCGATGTTGCGCTCGTCGAGCATGTCGGTCAACACCCGCGAGTCGACGGGGTCGACCTGCGACGGGTCGACCGAGAGTTCGGGCGGGTCGAGCGAGAACTCTTCGTAGTCCTCGTCGAACCCTTGCCCCTCGGAGAACTGGTGAGGGCGTTCGTCGTCCATAGCCTGACTTCGGTGTCAGGTCGGTTAAGCCCTGCGTCACAGCAACTTAGGCCGCGCGCAGACTCGGTTCACCCATGCGCCTGTTCGTCAGCGTCGACCTCGACGGCCTCGCGGACGGCGTGGCCGACGCCCAAGCCCGTCTGCCCGACGCCGAGAGTCTGCGCTTCGTCGCCCCCGAGAACGCCCACGTCACCCTCAAATTCCTCGGCGACACCGACCCCGACCGCATCGACGAGATACAGGCGGCGCTCATGACGGCGGTCACCGACGCCGACGTCGACCCGTTCACCGCGACGGTCGGTGGCTTCGGCGTCTTCCCCTCGCTCGACTACATCAGCGTGGTCTGGGCCGGCGTCCGCGAGGGCGGCCCCGAACTCGCTCGCCTCCACGAGGCGGTCGAACGCGAACTGACGGCGCTCGGCTTTGACCCCGCGGACCACGACTTCACGCCCCACGTCACGCTGGCGCGGATGAGCGACGCCCGCGGGAAAGACGCCGTCACGCGCGTCATCCGCGACGCCGACCCCACCGTCGGTCGCCTCGACGTTTCGGAACTCCGGCTCACCGAGAGTACGCTCACCGACGACGGACCGTCCTACCGCACCGTGGCGCGGATTCCGCTCGGCACGTAGTGTTGCCGTCGCTTTTCGTTCGTCCCGAGTATTCTCTCGACCGCCGAATTCGGTATAGCGACATGTGATTTATAGAGGGTAGTCTGGCCGATTTTACGACTCATGGATACTTGCCGGGAGACGGAGTCTCGACCGGGGAGTCGCGTGTCGCCGCGGACGCGTCGATTCGGCGGTCACCACCGGTGTCGCTGGCGTCGAGAGTCCGAGTGTGGCGTACCGCGAACGAGTCGATCCCGCAAGCGTCGTGTCCGCGTCGGCACCGGCTTCGACTGCGGGGGTCTGGCGGGCGTCGCGTTACGAACACTTCGGCTGGTGCCGTTCGCGCGTCGCCGTGCCGTAGACAACCTCGACCGCGTGAGCGTTTCTCACGGGGCGGTTTCGACTGAACGACCGAATTCGACCGTTGTAGCTCTGTTCGGACGCGAAATCTGTCGCCCAGTCGTTCGACCAATCTGCGGTGATAAATCTCATTTCGCTATATCGAATCGCCGTCCGGTCGTCGCTCCCCGATTTCGCGCCAATCGCCCCGGCACCGGCGAACAAACAAGATTTTATGCGCCGGTCGGGTAGAGATGGCCACTATGGGTAAGAAATCGAAGGCGAAGAAGAAGCGTCTCGCCAAGCTCGAGCGACAGAACAGCCGCGTTCCCGCCTGGGTCATGCTCAAGACGGACCGACAGGTGACGCGAAACCCCAAGCGGCGCAACTGGCGCCGTAACAACACGGACGAATAAATGAGCGCCAACGACTTCGAGGAGCGCGTCGTCACCGTCCCGCTCCGCGACGCCAAGGCGGCACCGTCGAACAAGCGTGCCGACCGCGCCATGACGCTCGTCCGCGAGCACCTCGCGAAGCACTTCAAGGTCGACGAGGACGACGTTCGCCTCGACACCGACATCAACGAGGCGGTCTGGGAGCAGGGCCGGAGCAACCCGCCGAGCAAGCTCCGCGTCCGCGCCGCGCGCTTCGCCGAGGACGGGGAACCGATCGTCGAAGCCGAGATCGCAGACTAACGTGTTACGCGCCTCCTTCGCCGGCTCGTCGTACGTCGGGGTGTTCGCCCGGGCGACCAACGACTGCCTGCTCGTTCGCTCCGACGCCGACGCCGACACCGTCGCCGACATCGCGGCGGAACTCGACGTCGAACCAGTGACGACGACGGTCGGCGGCTCCGGCACCATCGGCGCACTCGCCACCGGCAACGAGCACGGTATCCTCGTCTCCGGTCGCGCGACCGACCGCGAGATGGACGCCATCGAGGAGGCGACGGGACTGCCCGTGACGCCACTCCCCGGCCGCATCAACGCCGCCGGCAACGTGGTTCTCGCCAACGACTACGGCGCGTACGTCCACCCGGACCTCGGGCGCGAGGCCGTCCAGGCCGTCAAATCGGCACTCGACGTCCCCGTCGAGCGCGGCGACCTCGCCGACGTGCGCACCGTCGGCACCGCGGCCGTCGCGACCAACGAGGGCGTCCTCTGTCACCCCAAATCCCGCGAACCGGAACTGGAAGCCGTCGAGGACACCCTCGACGTGCCCGCCGACATCGGCACCGTCAACTACGGCGCGCCGCTCGTCGGCTCCGGCCTCGTCGCCAACGATTCGGGGTACGTCGTCGGGACGGACACCACCGGCCCAGAGCTCGGTCGCATCGAGCAGACGCTCGGCTACGTCGACCGCCAGTAGGAAGATACTTCCCGCTTCCTCACGACCTTCCGTTACATGAGTCAATTCGCCGTCAGCGGGCGCTTTCAGGACCGCACCGGTCACCGTGACTTCGAGAAGACTATCGACGCCCCCAACGAGAACGTCGCACGCGAGCGAACGTTCACGCAGCTCGGGAGCGAGCACGGCCTCAAGCGCACCCAGATCGATATTAGCGAGGTGAGCGCCGCATGATGGGTGGCGGTCAGCAGCAACTCCAGCAGCTCTCTCAGGAGCTCGAAGCCATCGAAGAGGAAATCGAGGAACTGGAAGACGAAATCGAAGGCTACCGCGACGAGCAGGCCGAAATCGACGAAGCCGTCGAAGCCATCGAGACGCTCGATAGCGGCTCGACCGTGCAGGTGCCCCTCGGTGGCGGCGCCTACCTCCGCGCGGAGATTCAGGACATCGACGAGGTCATCGTCGACCTCGGCGGTGGCTACGCCGCAGAACAGGACGAGGACGACGCCGTCGACGCCCTCGAACGCAAGCGCGACCTGCTCGACGACCGCGTCGACGACGTCCAGGACGAGATTTCCGAGCTCGAATCCGAGAGCGAGGAAATCGAACAGCAGGCCCAGCAGATGCAACAGCAGATGCAGCAACAGCAGATGCAGCAGATGCAGCAGCAGGACGACGAATAGCGGGCGATGTTCGACGGACTGAAGGACAAACTGGACAGCTTCCGAAGCGACGTCGAGGAGAGTGCAGACGCCGAGGAAGCCGACGTCGACGCCGAAGCCGAACTCGACGAGAGCGAGGCGGAAGCCGACGCCGAGCCAGCCGAACCGACGACCGAGGACGAGGCGGCGTCGGAATCCGAGCAGACCAGCGACGACGACTCGGAAGATAGCCCCAGCCGACTCCAGCGAGCCAAGGCGTTCGCCACCGGCAAGGTCGTCCTCGAAGAGGAGGACCTCGAAGAGCCGCTCTGGAACCTCGAGATGGCGTTGCTGGAAAGCGACGTGGAGATGGGTGTCGCCGAGGCTATCCTCGACAACGTCCGCTCGAATCTGGTCGGCGAGACCAAATCCCAGATGGCGAGCACGGGCAATCTCGTCCAGGACGCACTCCGCGACGCGCTGGTCGAAGTCATCAGCGTCGGCCAGTTCGACTTCGAGGAGCGCATCGCCGAGGCGGACAAGCCCGTCACCATCGTCTTCACCGGCGTCAACGGCGTCGGCAAGACGACGACCATCGCGAAGATGGCGCGCTACCTCGAAGAGCGGGGCTACTCGTCGGTGCTCGCGAACGGCGACACCTACCGCGCGGGCGCCAACGAGCAGATTCGCGAACACGCCGAGGCGCTCGGCAAGCGCCTCATCGCTCACGAACAGGGCGGCGACCCCGCCGCCGTCATCTACGACGGCGTCGAGTACGCCGAGGCCAACGACATCGATGTCGTCCTCGGCGACACCGCCGGCCGACTCCACACGTCGAGCGACCTGATGGCCCAGTTGGAGAAGATAGACCGCGTGGTCGACCCCGACCTCACGCTCTTCGTCGACGAGGCCGTCGCCGGACAGGACGCGGTGGAACGCGCCCAGCAGTTCGACGACGCCGCCGAAATCGACGGCGCGGTGCTGACGAAGGCGGACGCCGACTCACAGGGTGGCGCCGCTATCTCCGTCGCGCACGTGACCGGCAAGCCCGTTCTCTTCCTCGGCACCGGGCAGACCTACTCGGACCTCGAACGGTTCGACCCCGAGGCGCTCGTCGCCGACCTCGTCGACTAGGCGACACGCCTACTTTCCTTCGGCCGCGACCCTCTCGCATGAGCACCGTTCTCGGCCTCGCGTGTGTCGACGGCGTCGTTCTCGCGGGCGACCGACTGCACGCGACCGACGGCCACGTCCGCGGCACGCGACGCCACGTCTTCGAGTTCGATAGTCTCGGCGTCGCCGCCGTCGGCGACGACGTGGACGGGTTCGTCGACCGCTTGGAGGCCGAATGCCGGTCGTATCGTACCGACCGCGGTGCGGTTCGAATCACCCCGTTCGCGCGGATGGCGAGTGACCTCGCCGCCGAGTTCGGTGTATCGGCGCTCGTCGCCGCACCTGACGAGGCCGGGACGCCGCGCCTCCGCGCCGTCGCCTCCGACGGGAGCGTCACGGACGACGACGTGGCGGCGTTCGGTAGCGGGGCGTCGCTCGCGTTGGGCGCCCTCGAAGCGAGTCACGACCCCGAGTCGACGCTCGATGCCGCGGTGACGCTCGCCCGCGACGCCCTCGACAGCGCCGCGAAGCGAGACGCCGGCACCGGCGACGAGGTGGACCTCCTCCGCCTGCCCGCCGACGACTCCGCTGTGCCGTAGTTCGAAACGAAATCCTTTTGGCTTCCATTCTCCTCGTCGCAAGTGCGCCGCCTTAGCTCAGACTGGGAGAGCACTCGACTGAAGATCGAGCTGTCCCCCGTTCAAATCGGGGAGGCGGCATATTCTGAACCTGTGAGCGGAGCGAACAGGTGAAGAAACGACGCCGATACGATTTGAGCCAGCGAGACGAACGAAGTGAGTCTCGCACTGTTCAAATCGGGGAGGCGGCATTCTTCCACTTTTTACGTCGTCGGGTTTCCTCGCTCACTTCGTTCGCTGCGGGAACCACTCCTCGCAAAAACGTGGGGAAAAACACCTGCTGGCTCACTTCGTTCGCCAGCAGTGAAACGGCGCCTCGCTTCGGTCGGCGCCGTACCCTCGGTTACGCCTCCAGTCGCTGCCCGGATTCGAAGCGCTCGTCGGTGAGAATCACGTCGCCGTCGCGGACGGTCACGTCGATGGGGGTGAGCGACCGGCCGCGGCAGGGGCCGCGCGTGCAGAACCCGTCGTCACAGTTGAACCGCGCACCGTGCTCGTGACAGACGAGCTGGTCGCCGTCGATAAGGGCGCCCAAGCCGCGGTCGAGCTGGACCTCCGGCTTGTGTGGGCAGGAGTTCTCCCACGCCATCACGCCCTCGTCGGTCCGCTGGAGGATGCCATCGACTCGTCGTCGTCCGGCGCGTGCCTCGAACCGGAGCGTCCCGCCGCTGGGCACGTCGTCGACGGGGGCGACGTGTCGCTGGGTCGCCTCGTCGGCCGTCGCCTCGGCGGTCGAATCCTCGGGATCCGGCGCCGTCCCGCCCACGTCGAAGCGGAACGTCGCGTCGCCGGCCTCGACGGCGCCTTCGGTGTCGTCGATGCGCACGACTTTGTCTTCGTCCCCGTCCGTGACCGTGACCCGCACCGGCTCGTCCATACCGGCGAATTAGGCGAGCCTAAGAATAAGGCTCTCGCTTCCTCAGCGCTTCTCGATTTCCGCCTCGACTTCGATGCTGAGGCCTTCGGCGTCCAGTTCGGCTTCGACTTCGCGGCGGTCGTCCGCTTCGAACTCGAGTTCCTCGCTGTCGATTTCCACGTCCACTTCGATTTCGACGCTCACGTCGTCGGACATACTCGCTCTCGGTGCTCCGTACGCATAGGTCTCACTCCTCGCGAATCTTTTCTACGTCGCGGCGCGACCCGACGACGGCGTCGCCGACGACGGTGCGCTTGAGCGCCGCGGTGGCCGCGCCGTCGCGCAACGCCTCGCGGACGTTCGCGCCGCGGTGGCGGCCGGCGAGAAAGCCGCCGACGAACGCGTCGTGGACGCCAGCCGGGTCGCGCGTCTGGCTCTCGAACGGCGGCACCTCGTATATCGACTCGCCCGCGACGCCGACGGTGGGGTGGTCCGTGCCGTCGCGGGTGATTACCACCGTCTCACAGTCGTAGCGCGTCCGCAGGCTGTGTGCCGCCGGTACCACGTCGCCGTCGAGGCCGAACACCGCGTCGGCGTCCGACTCGTCGACGACCAAGACCTCCACGTCCTCGAGCAGTCGGTCGTACACGTCTCGGGCCGCGTCGGGTTTGAGGTCGGTCGCCCCGAATCGGGTGTCGAACGCCCGCGTCGTGTCTGCCTCGCCCGCCACATCGAGGAGTCGCGCCGTCGTCTCGAAGAGGGCTTCGGAGCGTGTGGGGGTGGCGCCGCTGACGAACAGCGTCTCGGCCTCGCGGGCCACGCCCAGCGGGACGTCCGCGGGCGTCATGCTCGCGACGGCCGCGTCCTCGCGGTCCGCGACGGTCGTCCCCCCGGCCGTTGCCCCGCGCTCGACGAAGGCCGTCGAGGTCCGTCCCTCCTCGGCCCACGCGACGCCCGTCCGGACACCGTGACGGCGCAGGTCACCGACGACGCGTTGACCGAGCGCGGTGTCGGGCAGTTTCGAGAGCCACGCGGCGTCGAGGCCAAGCGTCGCTGCCGCCGCCGCGACGTTGCTCTCCGGCCCGTCGACGTGGGCCGCGAACTCCCGCGCGGTCTGGATGCGCTCGCCCCGCGGCGGCGAGAACCGAAGCGTCGCTTCGCCGACGGTCACCAAATCGGTCACGGGTTCCGTTCGTCCGACCGGCGCAAAAAGGTGCGCCTCCGGGTCACTCGGCCCGTCGCCCGGCGTGCCCGGGGTAGTCGCGCTCGAACCGGTCGGCGATTTCGTCGCGGTCGAAAGCGACGACGACCGGGCGCCCGTGCGGGCAGGCGAAGGGATTCTCGCAGTCGTCGAGGGCGTCCAGCAGGTCGACGACCGACCCCTCCGTGAGCGACGTGTTGCCCGTAATCGACGGGTAACAGGCGAGGTCTGCGAGGAGTTCGTCGGCGACGGCGTCGACCGTCTCGCCGGCCGCACCCTCCGCGAACTCCGTCAGCGCGTCGCGAAGCAGCGACGGGTCGAGTGTCGCGTCGAACACCGTCGGCACCGTCCGCACCTCGACGGTCCGGTCGTCGACCCGGTCGGCGTGGAATCCCAGTTCGGCCAGCGCGTCGCGGAAGCGGTCGAACAGCGCCCCCTCCCGCGCGGTGAGTTCGATTTCGACCGGCTCCGCCAGCGCTTGGGTCGGCGTGTCGCCGCTCATCGCCTCGCGCAACCGCTCGTAGTTGATTCGCTCGTCCGCCGCGTGCTGGTCGACCAACACGAGGCCCTCCGGCGTCTCCGCGACGACGTAGGTGTCGTCGAACTGGCCGAGCACGCGCATCGAGGGCAGGCGGTCGAAGCCGCGGTCCGGCGTCGCCGTCTCGCCGTCGAGCGTCCGCTGGTCCGTCGGGCCGGTGATGCCGCCGGCGTGCCAGTCCTCGTTTGCCGCATTCGCGTTGCGTTCGTCCCCGCCCGTCTCGCTCTCGCTCGCCGACCGACCCCGCTCGGCTGTCGTCGACACCTCGGGGCCGGTATCGACCGTCGGCGACGCGTTCGACTCGCCGACTGCCTCGTCCAGCGTCTGTGTCGTCGGTTCGCTCGATTCGCTCGCCGATGCGTCGGCGCTCGTCGCCGTCGATCGAGTCGGCGGGGCGTCGTCCTCGCTGTCTCCGCTGGTTCCGCTTTCGTCAGTTGCATCCCCGCCGGTTTCGCTCTCGTCGTCCTCATCCCTCTCCTCGTCGACGCTCACGCCCTCGCCGCCCACCGCTTCCCGTGCCGGCGTCTCGGGGTCGATTTCCGTCTCCGCGGGTGCGGACCGCCCGCGCGGGGCCGAGGAGCGAACCAATCCGTCGTTGAGGAGCGCGGACCGCACGGCATCGGTGAGGGCCGATTTGACCCCCGACTCGTCGTCGAAGCGCACCTCCATCTTCCGGGGGTGGACGTTCACGTCGACGGCGTCTGGCGGCACCTCGACGAAGAGGACGGCGAAGGGGTAGCGGTCCGGCGCGAGCTGGCCGCCGTAGGCGTCGAGCACCGCCTCCCGGAGCGTCCCAGCCGTGACGTAGCGCCCGTTGACGAACGTCGAGAGGTACTCCCGGCCCGCGCGCGTCGTCTCGGGGTGGCTCACCAGCCCCGAAATCGACGTGACTGGTCCCGCCGCATCGTCGGTGTCCACTTCGACCATCGAGGACGCCACTTCGCGGCCGTAGACGGCGAGCACGGTCGATTGGAGGTCGCCGGTCCCCTCCGTGGCGAACACCTCGCGGCCGTCGTGTTCGAGCGTCGTCGCCACGTCGGGGTTGGCGAGGGCGTACTGCGTGACCACGCGGTTGACGTGGTCGAACTCCGTCGCCGGCGTCTTGAGAAACTTTTCGCGGGCCGGCGTGTTGTAGAACAGGTCCGTCACCTCGACGACGGTCCCCGGCGGACACCCCGAGGGAGTCACTTCGCCCGCGTCGCCGCCCTCGACGGTGAGTTCGTGGCCCCGTCCACCGTCGCGGGGGCGCGACCGGATAGTCATGCGCGACACCGCGCTGATGGTGTGGAGCGCCTCACCCCGGAAGCCGAGGGTGCCGACCGCCGCCAAGTCGTCGCCAGAACTAATCTTGCTCGTGGTGTGTTCCTCGACGGCGCGTTCGAGGTCGTCGGCCGTCATGCCCACGCCGTCGTCGCGGACGCGAATCCCCTCGGTACCGCCGCCCTCGACGGCGACGGTGACGCGGGAGGCGTCGGCGTCGAGACTGTTCTCGAGAAGTTCCTTCACGACGCTGGCGGGGCGTTCGACCACCTCACCGGCGGCGATTCGGCGGACCGTCGCGTCGTCTAAGGCGTGGATGGTCGGCGTCTCGCTCACGACTCACACGATGGCGGGACCCACCATCAACGCCACGGTCGGGTCGTTACTGGATGTCGTGGACTTCGATGTCGAACGTCAGCGTCTCGCCAGCAAGCGGGTGTTCGAAGTCGACTTCGACCGTGTCGTCGCTCACGCTCACGACGGTGCCCGACGCGCCGCCCTGCGCTCGAACCTGCATCCCTTCGGCGGGCTCCTGCCCGACCATCTCCTCGAAGTCGCTGCGCGGGAACTCGCGCACGCGGTCGCCCTCCGCCTCGCCGTAGGCCTCCTCCGGCGGGATGGTGACCGTCTTCTCCTCGTCTACGTCCATGCCGATGAGCGCCGCCTCGAACCCTTCGATGAGGTTGCCCGCGCCCACCTCGATTTGCATAGGCTCGAACTCGCGTTCGGGCTGTTCTTCCAGCATCCCTGCTTCTTCGGCGACGGACTCCTCCGTGGTGTCGAAGACGGTTCCGTCGTCGAGTCGACCGGTGTACGTGATGGTGACGGTGTCACCTTCAGTAATAGCCATACCTCGATGTCGGCTGTTAAAGGGAAAAGGGCTGGGATGGCGCGGTCAGTCTTCCGGTTCGTACGCCTCGTAGATGCGGTCCATCCGCGCCGCCATCACGAAGTCCGTCTTGTGGAGGCCGTCGATTTTGTGGGTCCACATCCGTATCTCCACCGCACCCCACGAGAGCTCGATATCGGGGTGGTGCCACTCCTCTTCGGCGAGTTCGCCCACCTCGTAGGTGAACTCCAACGCGTCGCGGAAGTCGTCGAACTCGTAGTTGCCGGTCAGGTGGTGGGCGTCGACGACTTCCCACACGTCCGAGCGCACGTCGGCCAGATACGGTTCGTACTCCTCGGGCGTGAGCGGGTCGTCGTCGCTCGAACACGCTTCACACGGCTCGTCGGCGAGAGTCATACCCGTCCGTACGGGTGCGGACGGTTTGTAGGTTCGGTCCGCGACGGAGACGTGGTCGGCTTACGCCTCGTCGTCGGCCATCGCACCGAACGTTTCCGACGCGTCCGCCGGCACGTCGAAGTCGTGGTAGTGCTCGCCTTTCTCCTTGGTCAGGATGTTGAGCGCGGCGGCGGCGCCGTCGCCCGCGGCGATGACGGCCTGCCACTCCTCGGCCCGGCCCATCGCACCCGTCGCGTAGGCGTCGTCGACGCTCGTCTCCATCTCGACGCTCACGTCGACCACGCCGCCGTCGGTCATCTCACAGCCGAGGTCCTCGGCGAGGCTCCGGTCCGCGCCCGTCGCCAACACGAGGTAGTCGGCGTCGTGGTCGCCGTCCTCGGTGGCCACGGTGAAGCCGTCGCCGTCGGTCGAGACGCTCGTGACCTCCGTCCCCTGCTCGCGCTCGACGCCGAAGTCGTCGACTTGCTGGCGCAGGACGCCCATGAACTCGCTGCCGCCGATGGAGCCGACGCCGGGGTAGTTGAACAGGTGGGCCTTGTGCATCCACGTCTCGTCCGTGTCGAAGACGGTCGCGTCGAGGCCGTTTTTCGCCGCGAAGAGCGCAGCGCTCAGTCCCGCAGGGCCGCCACCGACTACTGCAACTGATGCCATAGGCAACATGTCGGTCGCCTCCGGAATATGTCTGTGGCCTTCCGGACTACTTTTCCCCTTCCTCCAGACGCTCCTGCCACTCGCGAACCCGCGCCATGAGGTCGACCGGCGACGTCTCCGCGACCGACGTGCCCTCGAGTTCGTCGAGCACCGACTCCGTGGCCGGGTCGAGTTCGCCGCCGTCGGATTCGGCGGGTTCTGCCTCCGACCCCTCGCGGAACCCCCCCGAACTCAGGTCGAAGACGGCCTGTTTCGTCTCGCCGCCTGACTCCGCGCCGCGCGCTTCGATGGCGCGGTCCTCACGGAGGCGGTCCAACACGTCGCGCGAGCGGTCGACCACCGGCGACGGAACGCCCGCGAGGTCCGCGACGTGGACGCCGTAACTCCGGTCGGTCGGCCCGTCCTCGATGGTTCGGAGGAACGTGATGTCCTCGTCGTCCCCGTCGCCCGCGACGGCGACGTGGACGTTCTCCACCCGCGGCAGGTGATCCGCCAGCGCCGTCAGTTCGTGGTAATGAGTGGCAAAGAGACACTTGCAGCCGATTTCGTTGTGGATGTACTCGGTCGTCGCCCACGCGATGGAGATGCCGTCGTAGGTGGCGGTGCCCCGCCCCACCTCGTCCAAGACGACCAGCGACTCCTCGGTCGCCGAGTGGAGGATGTTGCTCAACTCGCTCATCTCGACCATGAACGTCGACCGGCCGCCGGCGAGTTCGTCGAGCGCACCCACCCGGGTGTAGATGCCGTCGACGACGCCCACCGTCGCCGACCGCGCGGGGACGAAACTCCCCGCCTGCGCGAGGAGGACGATGAGCGCCGCCTGTCGCATGTACGTCGATTTCCCGCTCATGTTCGGCCCCGTGACGAGCAAGAATCCGCGGTCCTCGCGCAGGTCAACGTCGTTGGGCACGAAGTCAGTCGTCGTCTCGACGACCGGGTGGCGCCCCGCCTCGACGACCAGCGGTCCGGGTTCGACCACCGCCGGCCGACACCAGTCCTGACTCGCCGCGTGCGTCGCCAGCGACGCCAGCGCGTCCACCGTCGCCAGCGTCCGCCCCACCGCCTGCAACAGATCGGCGTGGGCCGCGACGCGGTCGCGCAGGTCTTTGAAGAGGTCGTACTCCAACTCGCCGCGGGCCTCCTCCAGTCGCAACACCTCGCGCTCCCGGTCGTCGAGTTCCTCCGTCGTGTACCGCCGAGAGTTCTTCAGCGTCTTGATTTCGCGGTAGTCGTCGGGGATGGCGTCGGTTTCCGACTTCCCCACTTGGATGTAGTAGCCGTCGGTCTTGTTGCGGTCGACCTGCAGGTGGGTGATGCCCGTCCGCTCCTTTTCCCTCCCCGCGAGATTGTCCAGCCACTCTTGAGCCGATTCGTAGCGGTCGAGCAAGTCGTCGAGGTCCGCGTCGTAGCCGCGCCGAATGAGGCCGCCCTCGGTCACCGTCCCCGGCGGGTCCTCGGCGAGGGCCTCGTCCAGTTCCGCCCGCAGGCTCGCCGCAGCCTCCCGGTCCGGGTCGGCGACGATGTCCGCGAGCGGCGAGTCGGCGAGGCGGGAGTCCCCGATTGCCTCGGCGAGCGCCGGAAGTAGCGCCAGCGTCTCCCGGACCGCGAGCAGGTCCGAGGCGTCCGCGCTCCCACTCGTCGCCCGCGCCGCCAGCCGTTCGAGGTCGTAAGCGTCATCCAGAATCTCGCGCACGCGGTCACGGGCGAGTGCCGCCTCGGTGAACGCCGCCACGCTGTCGAGGCGGCGGTCGATGACGGCCCGGTTTCGACTCGGACGCGTCAGCCACTCGCGGAGGCGACGCCGCCCGGCGCTGGTGACGGTGTGGTCTATCGTCCCGAGCAGGGACCCGTCGCTGCCGCCGTGCATCGTCTCCGTGAGTTCGAGGTTGCGCTGCGTCGTCGCGTCGAGATTGAGGTGGTCGTCGGTGTCGTAAGCCCGCAGGCGCGTCATCGCGTCGAGGACGCCCACGCCCGTCTCCTCGACGTACGTGAGGAGCGCACCCGCGGCGGCGACGCCCGCCCGGTCGTCGAGGCCGACGCTATCGAGGGCGGCCTCGCCGAACTGCTCGCGCAGGGTTCGCTCGGCGCGCCCGGGGGCGAACGCCGAGTCGTCGTGGTCGGTCACCGTCGCGTCGGTGCCCTCGCGAATCTGGTCGCGGAGGTCCGCATCGACGGTCGGGCCCGGCACCACCTCGACCGGGTCGAAGCGGTGACACTCGGCCACCACGTCGCTCTCGGCCGTCGCCGTCGTCACGAGGAACTCCCCGGTCGTCACGTCCGCGAGAGCGAGGCCGTACCGCCCGTCGACGACGGTAATCGTCGCCAGGAACTGCGCCGCGGGGTCGGTCGTCTCGAGTAGGGTGCCGGGCGTGACGACGCGCGTGATTTCGCGGGCGTGGCCGTCCTCGGTCTCGTACTGGTCGGCCACCGCGACGCGGTAGCCGCGTTCGACCAGTGCCTTGAGGTAGGGCGTCAGGTCGTCGACGGGCACGCCAGCCATCGGATACGTCGACCCGTGGGAGGACTTCTCCGACACCTTCAGGTCGAGTTCGTCGCCCACGAACTCGGCGTCCTCCGCGAAGAACTCGTAGAAATCGCCACACTGCATCGCCAGCAGGTCCGCGTCCGTCTCGGATTTCAGGGCGAGAAACTCCCCCACGATGCCATCGGCGCTCATATCCACACCCGGGCCGTCGGCGAGTAAAACGCTGTGGGTCCGCCGTTACGCGTCTTCGACCGCGTCGAGGAGCGTGAATACGCGCTCACCCAACTCCTCGGGCGTTTCGGCGACGAGTTTCACGATGGCCTCCTTGCCCACGTCGCCACGGTCCAGCACCGCGACGGGCGTGGGGTCGTCGTCGGCCACCTCGCCGAACGCCTGGCGAGCGCCCCAGCCCATGGTTCCGCTCGCGTCCTCCGGTTCGTCCGCGCGGTCGTACTCGGTCACCGGGCCGTCGAGCGCGGCCGTCGCCGCCTCCGTCTCGTCGTCGAACCGGCAGTTGACGGCGAAGCGCAGGTCGGGGTCGAACTCCCGGGCCGCGAGGAGGAAGCGAGCGACGTGCGAGGAGGCCCCGAGGCGGACGCCGCCGTTGGGGGCGACTCCCGAGAGGGTGCGCGTGATTCGCCCCTCGACGGCGGCGGTTTCGCCGACTGCCTCGGCGTACGCCGTCGCGCCGACGACGTTCATCCCCACCTCGGGGACGAGCCGAGATACGTCGCGGTCGACGAGTGCCTCGACGACTTCCGCCACGTCCGTCATCGTCCGGTGGCGGTCGGCCGCCTCCCGGAGCGCCGCGAGGTGCTGTACTGCGCCGGGCCCGGCGCCCACGTCGTAGCTGTACCGAATCGCTCGCTGCATGAACGACGTGCCGGCGTCGACGGCGTAGTTCAGCGTCTCGCCGTGCGCGAGGTGCGCGGCGATGGCGCTGGAGAGCGTACACCCCGAGCCGTGGGTGGCGTCCGTGTCGACCCGCGGGTGTTCGAAGGTGCGAACGAGGGGTTCGTCGCTTCCCTCCGACAGTACTAGCGTATCGACGACCCAGTCGTCGTCGTTCTCGACGTGCCCCCCCTTGATGAGCGCCGCGTCGGCGCCCATCTCGACCAGTTCCTCGCCGGCCTCGCGGGCGGGATTAGCGTCAGTCTCTGCCGAGATATCGACGCCCGTCAGCACCGCGGCCTCGTCGGCGTTCGGCGTGACGAGCGTCGCCTCGGAAATCAGGTCCGCGTAGGCGTCCTCGGCGGCGGGGTCGAGTAGTCGGTCGCCGCTCGCGGCCACCATCACCGGGTCGACGATTACTGGCGCCTCGACCGACGACACGCGGTCCGTCACGAGTTCGATGACGGGCGCCGTCGCGAGCATCCCGGTCTTGACCGCGCCGATGTCGAAGTCGGCCTGCACGGCGCCGAACTGCGCCGCAATCTCGTCGACCGGGAGGGTGTGCGAGCGTTCGACGCCGACGGTGTTCTGGGCGGTAATGGCGGTGACGACGGACGTGCCGAAGACGCCGTGGGCCTCCATCGTCTTCAGGTCGGCCTGAATGCCGGCCCCGCCACCCGAGTCGCTCCCGGCGACCGTCAGTCCGACCGGCGGCGAGACGGGCGCGCGCTTGCGGCTCACGCGTCGCTCACCTCCACAGGGTGCGGCGCGTGGGCGGTACGGTTCGGCGACGGAGTCGAAGCGTGTGTCACGTTCGTGCGTACAAGCAGCTGATATTTATCGGTGGTGGGACTCGAGACTGTTCCGAGCGGCAAGACCTATCTACGACGGGGGAAAATGCACGCCCACTCAGATGTCGACGCCTTCGCCAGGTCGGCTCGTGACTGCCACGGCCGTCGCGGTGCTTCTGTTGGTCGCGACGCCGGCGGTCGGGTCGCTCGCGTCGTCGCCGTCGTCGCCGGCGCAGTTCGGCGGTGGGGGCGTCCACCAGCAAGACGTCGAGACGGACTCCGTCCGCCTCATCGTCTCCGTCGAGGAGAACGGGTCCGCGACGTGGACCGTCCAGTACTGGACCCGCCTCGACGACGAGAACACGACCGACGCGTTCGAGTCGCTCCAGTCGGACATCCAGTCGAACCCATCGAACTTCTCCGACCGCTTCGCCGCGCGGATGCAGTCGACGGTCACCGCGGCAGAGAACGCCACCGGGCGCGAGATGTCCGCCACCGACTTCGAGGTGCGCGCGGAGACCCGAACGCCGCCGGAGTACGGCGTCGTCGTCTACTCGTTCCAGTGGCAGCAGTTCGCCGCCGTCGACGGCGACACCCTCCGCGTCGGCGACGCCATCGAGGGGCTCTTCCTCGACCAGCGGACCCGGCTCGTCGTCGAGTGGCCGAGTACGTACGCGCTGGCCGACGCGACACCAGAGCCAGACGAGCGCCGGGACGGTGCCGTCGTCTGGCGCGGCGCCGAGACGAGTTTTGTCTCCGGTGAGCCGAGCGTCGTCCTCCGCCCCGCCTCGGCGGCGAGTCCCGAGGGCCCGTCCAGCCCCGGGTCGCTCCTTCCCCTCGTCGGCGTCGGCCTCCTCCTCCTCGTCGGCAGCGCCGTCGCGTGGCGCTACCGCGGCCGGTTCGGGTCCAACGGCGAGAGCGCCGACGATGCGGCCGCGCCGACCGCCGACACTGAACCGGAGTCGAGCTCCCCCGACCCAGACGAGGCGCCGCCCGAGGCTCGCGAGGACCTCCTGAGCAACGAGGAGCGCGTCCTCCGGTTCGTCCGCGAGCAGGGCGGGCGGGTCAAGCAACAGGAAATCGTCGAGGCGTTCGACTGGACGGAGGCGCGCACGAGTCAAATCCTCCGTGACCTGCGCGACCAGGGCGACCTCGAAGGCTTCCGACTGGGCCGCGAAAACGTGCTGAAACTCCCCGACGACGAGGACGAGTAGCGACCGACCGCCATCGGGCCTTCAGGCGCGCCTTGTACCGGCTTAATCCGGATTAAACCAGCTTGAGATTCGTCGTAGTTTATTGGGTCGTCACACCTAGAGCGTTCATGATGAGACGAGACCCTCCGGACGCTCTCGTGTTTGCCCTCGTCGTCGCCGTCGTCGTCAGCGCGGTGGCGGTTCCCGCGTCGGCACTCGGTGCGCCAGCGGCGACGACTGGCGCGGACGGAGCGTACGTCGGGCAGCAGACGAGTGATGGCGCGACGGTGAACGATTCGGCGTCGAACGACTCGGAATCGAACGAGTCGCTCGCCCCCGGACAGCGACTCGCGGGCGTCGTCGGCGTCCAAGGCGCCGAAATCGACGGTGAAATGGACCAGCGGACGTTCCAGACCCGCGTCGCTCGCGCCGACTCCAACGCGTCGAAGGCGGCCGTCGTGGCGACGGACCTCAACGCCGCCCGGGAGCGCCTCCAGACGCTCCGCGAGACGCGCGCCGAGCTCCGCGAGGCCCGCGAGGCCGGCAACATCTCTCGCGGCGAGTACCGAGCGCGGATGGCCGTCACCGCCACGCAGGTGCAGTCCCTCCAGCGCCAGCTCGACTCGAACGAACGACTCGCGCGGGACCTGCCCGACGAGGCGCTCGAATCCCAGGGCGTGAACCGAACGGAGATAGACCGCCTCCGACAGAACGCGAGCGAACTCGACGGCCCGGAGGTCGCCGAAATCGCCCGCGAGATAGCGGGCAACGGGAGCGCCCGCGGCCCGGCGAACCGCTCCGAGGCACCGGGGCGCGGTGACGCCCAGCGTGACGCCGGCAACGGCAGTCGAGCGTCGCCCGCAGCGAACGAGTCCACACGCGGCCCGCCAGAGGACGCCGGATCAAGACCCGAGAACGCTAGCAACGCCACTCGCGGCCCGCCCGAGGACCGAGGCCCCGCCAACCGCTCGGCGAACGAGTCGGCGTCGGGCAACTCGGGCGAGCGCCCGACAGACCGGGCGAACGGCCCCGACGGCAATTCGAGTGACGAGGCGAACGGCAATACGACGGAACGTGGGTCTGGGAACGGTGACGGCGCCGACAACGCCGGCGGCGGAGACGGCGCCGACGGCGACGGGAACGGTGCTGACGGCGACGGGAATGGCGCTGAAAACGGCGCTGACGGCGACGCCAGCGGGTCCGGAAACGGCGCGGACGACGCCCCGGGGCAGTCGGACGACGCCGACGAGTCGAACGGCGCCGACGGCAGCCAGTCCGACGGCTCCGGGAACGCGGGCGGGTCGAGTGACTCGGCCGGGCCGCCCGACGATTCGGGCGCCGGCGGCGGCGACGACTGACCCCACCGGCGCGTCGACGAGTCGAGTATTGCACCTTTTTGTGTGCGTCCTGTGACGCCTCGGGCATGTCGTACGACATCGCGCTCATCCCTGGCGACGGGATTGGACCGACAGTCGTGGACGCGGCGCTGCCGCTCCTCGACGACGTCGCCACCGAACACGGATTCGATATCGAGACCACCCGCTACGACTGGGGGACCGAACGCTACCTCGACGCGGGTGCGATGATGCCCGACGACGGCCTCGAGACGCTCGAATCCCACGACGCCATCCTCCTCGGAGCGGTCGGCCACCCCGAAGTCCCGGACCACGTCACGCTCAACGGCCTCTTGCTCCCCATTCGCAAGGGCTTCGACCAGTCCATCTGCAAGCGCCCCGCGGTCCTCTTCGACGGCGTCGACAGCCCGCTGAAGGGGTATTCGGGCGGCGACATCGACATCCTCGTCTTCCGGGAGAACACCGAGGGCGAGTACGCCGACATCGGCGGCCGCGAACACGCCGGCTTCGAGAACGAGGTGGCGGTCCAGAGTGCGGTCTACACCCGTCGGAGCACGGAACGCATCGTCCGCGCCGCCTTCGAGGCCGCCACGGAGCGCTCCGGGCACTTGACGAACGTCACGAAGTCGAATGCCCAAGCGCACGGGATGGTCTTCTGGGACGACATCGTCGACGAGGTGAGCGAGGAGTACCCCGACGTGGAGGTCGAACGCCTCCTCGTCGACGCCGCGAGCATGGACATGGTGCGCCGCCCGGACGACTTCGACGTGGTCGTCTGCTCGAACCTCTTCGGCGACATCCTCACCGACATCGGCGCCATCGTCACGGGGAGTATGGGCCTCGCCCCCTCCGCGAACATCGACCCCGGCCGCGACCACCCGTCGATGTTCGAACCCGTCCACGGAAGCGCGTTCGACATCATGGGCGAAGGCGTCGCCAACCCGCTTGCGACCGTCCTCTCGGGGTCGCTCATGCTCGACCACCTCGGCGAGGACGCCGCCGCCGCGGACCTGTGGGACGCCGTGACTGAACAGTTGGCCGACGACGACGCGCCGCGGACGCCCGACTTGGGCGGCGACTCCACGACGAAAACCGTCGCGTCGGACCTCGCTGACCGACTCTAGCGGTCCGGAATCGCGCCGTCCGCTCGGAGGCGGTCGATGTCTCCCTCGTCGTAGCCGAGTTCGCCCAGAATCGCCTCGGTGTCCTCGCCGAGAAGCGGCGGTGCGCCGTCGAAGCCAGCGGACGCGTTCTCGTAGTTGAGCGGGTGTTCGATGACCGGCACGGTGCCGAGCGCCGGGTGTTCGATTTCGCGCACGACGCCCCGGGCGTCGGTCTGTTCGTTGTCGAGGGCCGTCGGCACGTCGTAGACGGGCGCGACGGGGAGGCCGTGGTCCTCGGCCAGCAGTTCGACCCACTCGTCGGTGGTGCGCTCGCGGAACACCCCCGAGAGTTCGTCTTCGAGTTCGTCCATGTGTTCGACGCGGTCGGGGTTCGACGCGAAGCGGTCGTCGTCGGCGAGGTCCGGGCGCCCGACCGCCTCGCAGAGTTCGCCCCACAGCTTCTGGTTCGCACAGCCGACGTTGAGGTAGCCGTCGGCGGTTGGGTAGGTCTGGTACGGCGCGAGGACGGGGTCTTTGGTCCCCATCCGCGTCGGTTCCTCGCCGACGAACGCCTTGCCCGCCTGTTTGGTCAGCCACGGGAGCGCGGCGTCGTGCATCCCGAGTTCGATGCGGTCGCCCTCACCGGTGCGCTCGCGGCGGAAGAGGGCGCCGACGACGCCAAAGGCCGCCCACATGGCGGTGATGAGGTCGGTCTGCGGGAGGCCAACCTTCACCGGGTCGCCGTCCTCCGGGCCGGTGACGCTCATGATGCCGCTGGTGCCCTGGACGAGGAGGTCGTAGCCCGGGCGACTGCTCCACGGCCCCGTCTCGCCGAATGCGGAGATGGAGCAGTAGATCAGGTCGTCGTTCACCTCGCGCAGGTCGTCGTAGCCGACGCCGAGTCGCTCGGCGGTTCCGGGCCGGAAGTTCTCGATGACCACGTCCGCTTCGGCGACGAGGTCGTACAGGGCCTCCAGCCCCGACTCGGTCTTGAGGTTGAACTCGACGCTCAACTTGTCGTAGTTTATCGTCCAGAAGTAGGGGGATTCGCCGTTCTCGTCGGCTGTCTTCCCCGGCCCGTCGTAGTCGGCGTCGGGTTCGACGAAGGGCGGGCCGGAGTGTCGGTTGTCGTCGCCCGCCTCGGGGCGTTCCACCTTGATGACTTCCGCACCCTGGTTGGCGAGCATCAGCGTCGCGAATCCGCCGGTGACGAACGTCGTCAGGTCGACGACGGTGATGTCGTCGAGAACGCGCGTGTCCATACGCCCACCCTCGACCGAATCGGGTAAAATCCTTCCGAGAACGGGGGTCGGTCAGTCGTCGTCACGCGGGTCGTCTGCGCCGCCGTCCGTCGCCGCACCTTCCGGGCACGCATACGTGTGCCGGAGGTGGTCGATGATGGCGTCGACCGTCTCGGGGTCGTACGTCCAGAAGCCGTAGAACGACCCCTCGGCACGTTCCTCCGCGAGGAGCGCACATTTCGCGGTGTCGACGCCGCCGCCGTCGTACGCGACGAACCACGTGTCTCGTATCTCCGTCGCGGTCGATTTGTGGAGCGTCGGCCTCGTCGGGAGGTCGACGCCCTCGCTCCCCTCCGGGTGGGCGTAGACGTGGACCGAGAGCGTGCCGTGCCGAGCGATGTCGTCGTACGCCTCGGCCTGCGAGGCGAACCGGCCGCAGGTCTGGAAGCCGGCGTGGAGTTCGCCCGCGGCCCCGCGCCACGCCCGGTCCTCGATTTCCTTCGACGCCGCCACCATCCGCTGGGTGTCGTAGGAGGTGAACATCGTCTCGTCGAGCTCGTCGAGGACCACGTCGTACGTCTCGCGGGTGAACCCCGGTTCGACGCCTGGTCGCTTGGCGAGTACGTCGCTCACGTCGAGCGCGGCCAGAAACTCGTCGCCGCGGCTCAATACTGCGTAGTTCCGCGGCCCGGCCTCGGACGCGGCGCGCTCGATGGTGATGTTGCGGTCGGCGAAATGTTCGCGAAGCGCCGCTGGCACGCCCGCGTCGGGGTTGAAGACCGTCAGCGTCTTCTCTTCGGCGTCGACCTCGGCGATGAGTTCGAACAGCCCCATTCGACGGATACACGGGTGGCGACTATTTGTGCTTTTATGCCGTGACGGTCGTTTCCGCGACGCGCCCCTTTTGTGCGCCGACGGCGTAGGGGCGGGCAATCGATGTCGGTCACGACGCTTCACCGGCCCGCCCATCGGGACGCGCTCACCCACCTCGACGACGCCTTCCAGCGCGGTGACCTCGTCACCGTCTTCGGCCGGTGTACCGTCGAGTACGACGGGCGCGCGTCGAGCAGCCTCGGCCCCGGTGACCGGCTACTCCTCCTCAAACCCGACGGCTCGGCGCTCGTCCACACCGACGAGGGGCGGACGCCCGTCAACTGGCAACCGCCCGGCTGCGACCACTTCGCCAGCGTCCGCGACGGCCGCCTGCGCGTCCGGAGCGTCCGTCGGTCGCCGGAGGAACTCCTCGACGTGCGCTTCGAACGCGTCCACCACCTCGCCGCCTACGACGTGACCGACCCCGACGAACTCGACTTGCAGGGGAGCGAGGCCGACCTGAAAGAGCACATCCTCGCCACCCCGAGTCGCATCGAACCCGGATTCGAACCGCTCGCCACCGAACGCGAGACGGACGCCGGGCCGATGGACATCTTCGGCGAGGACGACGCCGGCCGGCCGGTCGTCGTCGAGTTGAAGCGGCGGCGCGTCGGGCCGGACGCCGTCGGCCAGCTCCGGCGGTACGTCGACGCTCTCGAACGCGAATTCGGGTCGGGACGCGAGATTCGGGGCGTCCTCGTCGCGCCCTCCGTCACCGACCGCGCCGAGTCGTTGCTCGACGAGGAGGGTCTGGAGTTCGTCGCGCTTGACCCCACGACGGGGGAGCCTCCGGCCGACGCGACGGACGCCGGCTAGTCCCCTCGTCCTGCGCTATCCGTTCGTTTAATGTACGTGGTACGGGCACACATGACTACATGACTCTCCATCACCGGACCGTCCGTCAGGACGTCCGCGAACTCGGCACCCTTCTCGGTGACGTACTGGAGGCGCAATCCTCGACGGAGGCCTTCGAGGCCGTCGAGGACCTCCGCACGGCGGCTATCGACTACCGCGACGGCTCGCTCCCGTCGCGCGAACCACTTCGCGAGACGCTCGACTCGCTCGACCCCGAACTCGAAGGCGCGACGGCGCGTGCGTTCACCGCCTACTTCGAACTCATCAACCTCGCGGAGGAGCGCGAACGCGTTCGCGCCATCCGCCGTGACGAACAGGAGGGCCGCATCGAGGACAGCCAGACCGAGACGGTCGCCTCGCTGGTCGAACGCGACGCGGACGCCGAGACGGTCCAGCGCGTCCTCGACGACGTGCTCATCCAGCCGACGTTCACCGCGCACCCGACAGAGGCCAACCGCAAGACCATCAAGGCCAAACTCCGGACCATCACCACGCTCCTCGAATCGCTCGACGAACGGCGGTTGACCGACTCCGAGCGCCGTAAATCGTGGGACCAGCTGGAGGCCGAGGTGACGAGTCTCTGGCAGACTCCCCACGTCCGTGACCGCGCCCCTGAACCCCAGGACGAGGCGCGCAACGTCCAGTGGTATCTGGAGAACACCCTCTTCGACGTGGTGGGTGACGTGTACGCCGACCTGGAGGAGACGCTCTCGGAGGCCTACCCCGAGGTGGACGTGCCCAAACTCTTCGAGTTCCGGTCGTGGGCGGGCAGCGACCGCGACGGCAACCCGGCGGTCACCGTCGACGTGACGACCGAGACGCTCGACCGCCAGCGGTCGGTCGTCCTCGAGCGCTACCGCGCCGAACTGAAGCGGCTCTCGGGCATCCTGAGCCAGGACGCGGCGTGGATTACGCCCGGCGAGCGGTTCGAATCGTCCCTGCTCGCCGACCGCGAGCGCTTCCCGGAAGTCTCCAGCGAGGCCCAGGAGCGCTACCCCCACGAGTTCTACCGGCAGAAGCTGAAACTGATGCGCGAGCGACTGGAACGGGTCGACGACGTTCGCCCCGGTGGCTACGACGACCCCGACGAACTGGTCGACGACCTCGAAGCCATCGACGAGAGCCTCCGCCTCAACGACGCCGAATCCATCGCCGACGCCTACGTCCACCCACTCGTGCGGAAGGTGGAGACGTTCGGCTTCTCGCTCGCCAGCCTCGACCTGCGCGACCACCAGAAAAACCACACCGAAGCAGTCGACGAGTTGCTGTCGGCACAGGGCATCGACTACCGCGACCGAGACGAGGACGAACGCGTCGAGGTACTCACGGAGGCCATCATGCAAGATGCCGACGTGGTCGACATCGCCAGCCCGGGCGACGTGAGCGACACGACGGCGCGGGTCTGCGAGCGCTTCGAGGCGCTCCAGCGCTGGCAGCGCGAGTACGGCACCGACGCCATCGACACCTACTGCATCAGCATGACCGAGGAGCCGAGCCACGTGCTCGAAGTCCTCTTCCTCGCCGACCAGGCGGGCGTCGTCTCTCTCCCCGAGCACAGCGGGCTCGACGTGGTGCCATTGCTGGAGACCGAACGCGCCCTTGACGGTGCTCGACGCATCATGGGGACGCTGTTCGAGAACGACGCGTACGCGGCGGCGCTCGACTGCCGCGACAACACCCAGGAGATCATGCTGGGCTACTCCGACTCCAACAAGGAGAACGGCTTCCTCGCCGCGAACTGGAGTCTCTACCGGAACCAGCGCCGTCTCGCCCGCATCACCGACGAGTTCGACGTGCAGATGCGCCTGTTCCACGGCCGCGGTGGCTCCATCTCGCGGGGCGGCGGCCCGATGCACGAGGCGATGCTCGCGCTCCCCATCGAGACGGTCAACGGACAGATCAAGTTCACCGAACAGGGCGAGGCCATCGCGGAGAAGTACGGCAACCCACGCATCGCCGAACGCAACCTCGAACGGATGCTGGACGCCCAGACTCGCGCGCGCTACCAGTCGATGGAGGGGCCGATCAAGGAGACCCCCGACGCGTGGACCGAGGCCATGGAGACGATGTCGGCGGCGGCGCGGACGGCGTATCAGGACCTCCTCGAAACGGATGGATTCATCCCCTACTTCGAGACGGCGACGCCGATTACGGTCATCGAGGACCTCAACCTCGGCTCGCGTCCCGCCTCGCGCTCCGGCGAGCGCACCGTCGAGGACCTCCGCGCCATCCCGTGGGTGTTCTCGTGGACGCAGTCCCGGTGTATCATCCCCGGGTGGTACGGCGTGGCGACGGGCATCGACGCCTACCTCGACGACGGTGGGTCGATGGACACCCTCCAGCGGATGTACGAGCGGTGGCCCTTCTTCCGGACGACCCTCGACAACGCCGCGCAGGCGATGACGCGGACGGACATGGAAATCGCCGCGGAGTACGCGTCGCTCGCGCCGGAGGACCTCCGCGAGCGGTTCTTCCCGCGTATCCGCGACGAACACACTCGCGCCGTCGACCTCGTCCTCGACATCACGGAGCGTGAGGACCCCCTCCAGCGTCAGTGGCTCCGCGAGAGCCTCGAGCGGCGGAATCCGTACGTCGACCCGCTGAACCTCCTCCAGATACGGCTGCTGGACCGCGACGGGCGGTCGCCCTCCGAGGAGCGGACGCTCCGCCTGACGGTCAAGGGCATCGCGGCGGGGATGAAGAGCACCGGGTGATTCGCCGACGCGAACGCGACGGCGTCGGTGGGCGTACGGGCGCTACAGCCGCCGTACGGCATCGAAGGCTTTATTCACCGCCTCGGCTTCGATTCTGACAAGTAACCATGTCCGACAAGCCTGCCTCCATGTACCGGGAGATCGACAAGCCCTCGTACACGCGACGAGAGTACATCACGGGCGTTCCCGGTTCCAAGATTGCACAGCACAACATGGGCGACCTCCAGGCCGACCCCGAGGACTACGAGGTTCACATCAGCCTCGAAGTCGAGGAGGAGTGTCAGCTTCGCCACGGCGCGCTCGAGGCCTCGCGCCTCTCCGCCAACCGTCGTCTCCTGAAGGAGCTGGGCGAGGGGAACTACAAGATGGTGCTCCGGAAGTTCCCCCACCAGGTCATCCGAGAGAACAAGCAGGCGACGGGCGCGGGTGCGGACCGTGTCTCCGACGGGATGCGACAGGCGTTCGGCAAGCCGGTCGGCACCGCCGCCCGCATTCAGACCAACGAGACGGTCTTCACCTGCTACTGCGACCCCGAGGACGCCCCGGTCGTCAAGGACGCCTTCCGTCGCGCCTACAACAAGATCTCGCCGCCGTGCCGCATCGTCGTCGAGAAAGGCGAGCAGCTGCTCGTCGCCTGAGCGCGACCCCCGACCTTTTCTTTCCGCCTTCCACAGGGAGCGTATGCTCCGGCTCGCCCTGACCACACGGGCGGAGACGTTCGACCGCCTCCAGGACCCACTCGCCGACCGCGGCATCGAGATCGGCCATCTCCCCGCCACCGGGCGGACCATCCGTCTCGACGAGGCGCCCGCCGACGACTTCGACGTGGGCTTCGTCTACCCCTCGCAGACGCCCGCCGGCGACGCCCTGTCCGCGCTGTACGACCTCCCGTGGGTGAACGGGCGCGACGCCGTGCTTCGCTCGCGAAACAAGGGTGGGGTCGTGGCGACCCTCGGCGCCGCCGGCCTGCCTGTCCCGAAGACGACGATGGTGTCGAGCCCCGTCGACGAAGCGACGCTCGTCGACGCCGTCGCGGACTTCGACTGGCCGGTCGTCGTCAAGCCGAACTCTACGACTCGCGGGACGGGCGTGGCGAAAGCGACCGACATCGACTCGCTGCTGGGTATCGCCGACTATCTCGACCTGATTCACGACTACCGCGCCACGGGCGACAAGACCTACCTCCTACAGGAGTATCTACCCGACGCGCGCGACTACCGCGTCATGGTCGTCGACGGCGAGTACGCGGGGGCCGTCGAGCGCGAACTGCCGGCAGACGCCCGCGCGGACGGGCGCTGGAAACACAACGTCCACCGCGGCGCCGAGGCGACGGGCGTCGACCTGCCCAACGAGTATCGCCGTCTCGCCGAGCGGGCGGCGGCGGCGCTCGACATATCGTATCTGGGCGTCGACCTGCTCGCGACGGAGAATCGGGTCGTCGTCGTTGAGACGAACGCGCGGCCGACCGTCGACGCCGCGACGAAGTACGTCCCGGACTTCTACGACCGACTGGCGGCGCTGATAAAAGCGACGGCGTAGTTACTCGACGTCGATAGCGGCGGAGTCGCCCACCTTGTCCACGGTGACTTCGAGGATGCCGTTGTTGAACGTGGCCGACGCGGAGTGCTCGTCGACGCGGGCGGGCAGGCGGACTCGCTCGTCGTACTCGCGGTGCGGGGAGGTGGCGCTGATGGTGAGGGTCTTCCCATCACACTTCAGCTCGATGGCGTCTTTCTCGACGCCGGGGAGGTCGGCGACGAGCCGCACTTCCTCGTCGTCCTCGTAGATGTCGACGTGCGTCTCGGAGGCAAAGCCCGAGCCGTCGCTCATCGCGTTGGAGTTGGCGCCCGTCATTTCGTTCATCATCCGTTCGATTTCGTCGAAAATGTCGCCGAACGGGTCGTCACGGTCGTCGCCTCTCATGGCCGAACGTAAGCCGGTCCCGCTCAAAAGCTTTCTGTCCCCGGTAGGTAGTAGCACGACCCCCGTGACCGACGGTACACTATGACACGATTGTTCACTCGGAATCGGCCGTTTGAAATACTCGACCCCCCATCAGAGAGACGAGGCACATGTTCAAGACGCTCGACGAACTCGGGTCCGGGAATCGCGTCCTCGTTCGGCTCGACCTCAATTCGCCGGTCGAGGACGGCATCGTCAAGGACAACCGCCGATTCGCACGCCACGCCCGGACTGTTCGGGAACTCGTCGAGGACGGCCACCGCGTCGTCGTCATGGCCCATCAGGGCCGTCCGGGGCGGGACTCTTTCGTCTCGCTCGACCAGCACGCCGACCTCCTCGCCGAGTACGTCGAGACGCCCGTCGGGTTCGTCGACGACGTTCACGGCGACGAGGCCGTCGACGCCATCCGAGGGCTCGACGCCGGCGAGATACTGCTCCTCGAGAACGTCCGGATGAGCGACGACGAACTCCCCGAGAAACCGGCGGAGGAACACGCCGACAGCGAGTTCGTCCAGACGCTCGCCCCCGAATTCGACTGCTATATCAACGACGCGTACTCGGCGGCCCACCGCTCGCACGCCTCGCTCGTCGGCTTTCCGCTCGTCCTCCCCGCCTACGCCGGGCGCGTCATGGAGGCCGAATACGAGGCCAACACAAGCATCGCCAGTCGGGAGTTCGACGGGCAGGTGACGATGGTGCTCGGCGGCGCGAAAGCCACCGACGTCATCGACGTGATGAGCGCACTCGACGAGGCCATTGACCACTACCTCCTCGGCGGCATCGTGGGCGAACTCTTCCTGCGGGCTGCGGGCTACGACGTGGGCTACGACGTGGGCGGCACGGAACTCTACGACCACCAGTGGGAGCAAAACGAAGAGCGCATCCGCGAACTGCTCGCCGAACGCAGCGACCGCATCACGCTCCCCTTCGACCTGGCCTACGAGGACGCTGCCGACGAACGCGCTGAATTCCCCGTCACCGATGACGTGGAGAAGGACTTCCCGCTGCTCGACGTGGGCTCGACGACTGTCGAGCGCTACGGCGAGGTCATCGAGGACTCGGCGGCGGTGTTCGTCAAGGGCGCGCTCGGCGTCTTCGAGGACGAACGCTTCTCGACGGGGACGGTCGGCGTCCTCGAAACCATCGCGACGACGGACTGCTTCTCGGTCATCGGCGGCGGCGACACCTCGCGGGCCATCGAACTCTACGGCCTCGACGAGGAGTACTTCTCGCACGTCTCCATCGCCGGCGGCGCCTACGTCCGGGCGCTCACCGGCCAGTCGCTTCCCGGCGTCGACGCCTTGACTCGCTCCTGTGAGCGCGTCGAGTCGAGCGTCGACCAGTAGCGGCTGGGGCCGTTCTTTCTGAATCGCGCCGTCGACTCAGTAGTCGATGCCGACGCCCATCGCTTCCTCGGTCGTCGCGCGACTCTCGGCGGCGTCCTCGTCGCCGCGGAGGGCGCGGACGGCGTCGACGTTTTCGGGCACCACGTCGCTCTCCTGGTGAATCGCTTGGAACAGGTAGAGGTCGCGGCCCTCGACGGTGATGGACTCGGACCAGATGCAGTTCTCCCAGAGGTCACCGCGCGGCCGGCCGGCGTCGTGGGCGAACTCCTTGAGCTTGCCCGAGCCGTCGATGTCGGCGCCCGCCGGAATCTGGAACAGGCGCTCCTCGTCGGTGAACAGGTCCCGAACCTCGTCGGCGTCCGCGTCCGACTCCAGCGTCACGTTGACGCTGTGGGTGTGCATCAGCGTCGCCGGCACCTTCATCCCGAGCGTGTCGATGTCGAGGTCCGGGAAGATGGTGTTCACGTCCGGGCCGTGGTGCGAGGGGATGGTCACCGGGTCGGGGAGGATGTCGTCGATGGGGCCGCGCCCGGTCTGGCCGGGGTCGCCGCCGCGCCGAACCAGCGTGACGCGTGCCTTCTCGACGCCGTAGGCTTCCTCAAGCGGCGCGAGGATGCGCGAGAGGCCCGTGGTGTTACAGGAGACGACGCGCGCGGAGTCGGCGCCGACCGCGTTCTCGAAGTTGGCGCGGGCGTTGAAACTCACCTCGGCCACGTCGGCGTCCTCGCCGCCCTGGAAGATGGCGGGCGTGTCGTGGGCCTCGTAGAGGTCGGCGTTCTCGGCGCCGATGCCCGAGGGCGTACAGTCGACCACCACGTCCGACTCGGCGACGAGTTCCTCCACCTCGCCGGCGAGTTCGAGGCCCTCCTCGGCGAACTGGTCCATCCGGTCGGGGATGGCGGCGTAGAGGGGGTAGCCCTTGCGCGCCGCCGTCTCCGCCTCGAAGTTCGGGCGCGTCTTGGCGACGCCGACGAGCTCCATGTCTGGTTGTTCCGTAATCGCGTCAGCCACCCGTTTGCCGATGGTTCCGTAGCCGTTGACGCCGACCTGTGTCATATCGCGGAGTCGCGCGGCGACGGGCATAATCGTTTCGAGCCTCTCTCGTGGCCTACTGGTACGCCATCGCCTGCGCCACCTTTTGCCCCCGGTAGTAGCCGGGGGCGGTCGCGACCGTCGCCGTCTTGATCTCGCCGTCGATGGCTCGGAGGCGGAACTCGGCCTCCGGCAACGACACCCCCTCGGTCATCAGCCGCTCGAAGCGACCCCTCGCCCGCTCCCGGTCGTCCGGGTGGAGGAAATCGGTGAACGACCGGTCCTCCAGGTCCGCGTGCGTGTCGGCGTTGAGAAAGTCGACCGCGGCGTCGTTCGAGTAGAGCAGCGTACCCTCTCGGTCGAAGACGATTATCGGAATCGGTGCCGTATCCACGAGGTTGTGGTAGCGCTCCTCGCTCCGGGTGACCGCCGTCTCCGCGCGATAGGCTCGCACGCTGTTGGTGATGCGGTTGGCGAGTAGCATGTACTGGTCTCTCCCGGACTCCTTCTGGAGGTACTCGGTGACGCCGGCCGACACCGCTCGGCTCGCAATCGACTCCGACCCCCGCCCGGTAAACAGAATGAAGGGAAGCTTCGGGTGGTCGGTGCGGACGGTTTCGAGGAATTCGATGCCGTTCTGGTCGGGCATATCGTAGTCGGAGATGATACAGTCGGCGTCGAATTCGGCGAGGCGGTCCAACCCCTCGCCGACATTCGTCGCCGTCGTCACCTCGAACCGGTCGTCTTCGCGTTCGAGGAATGTGGCGGCCAGATTCGCGAAGTCCGGTTCGTCGTCGACGTGGAGGACGCGAATCGGGCCATCCATGTTCGAATCATTGGACCGTACGCCGATAGTGGTTGTGGTGGTTGTTATCATATAACACATACTTTCGCTCGGCGGTCGCATCCGGAGGGGAAGGGCTAACCTACGCCCGGCCCTTCCCTCGCCCATGTCCGACGCACTCACACAGGCCGCCGAGACGGCGATTCATCAGTGCATGGCGCTCGACGCCGACGAGTCCTGTGCTGTCGTCACCGACGACAAGCGGCTCCCAATCGGCGAGGCGCTCTACGACGTGGCGAGCACCGTCACCGACGACGCCGTCCTCCTCCGCTACCCGCCGGGCGAGCAACACGGCACCGAACCCCCAGCGCCCGTCGCGGCCGCGATGGCCGACGCCGACGTGATCCTCGCGCCGACGACCAAGAGCCTGAGTCACACGCGCGCCCGCAAGCGAGCCTGCGACGCCGGTGCTCGCGCCGCCACCCTCCCCGGCATCACCGAGGACGTGATGGTCGCCGGCCTCGACGCCGACTACGAGACCATCGCCCGCCACTGTCGCGAGGTACTCGAACAGGTCGCCGACGCCGACGAGATTCGCGTCACCTCCCCCGAGGGCACCGACTTCACCGTCGAACCCGGCGACCGCGAGTGGCTGACCGACACCGGGATGGTCCACGACGCCGGCGACTTCTCGAACCTCCCCGCGGGCGAGGTGTTCGTCAGCCCCGAGACGGCCTCCGGCACGTACGTCGTCGATGGGACGATGATGCCCCACGGCCTCCTCGAGGAGCCGATTCGCTTCGAAGTCGAAGACGGCACAGTCACCCACATCTCCGACGACGCCGTCCGCGAACAGGTCGACGACGGGCGCGAGGCGGTGGGCGACGACGCCGCCAACCTCGCCGAACTCGGCATCGGGACGAACGTCGGCGTCACCGACCTCGTCGGGTCCGTCCTCTTGGACGAGAAGGCGGCGGGGACGGTCCACATCGCCATCGGCGACGACGCGAGCATCGGCGGCGACACCGAGGCACCGCTACATCTCGACGGCATCCTCCGCCATCCGACGGTGTACGCCGACGGCGAGGCAATCGACCTGCCGAGCGCCGACGCGTCGTAGTCGTTACTCGTCGCTCTCGTCGAGGAAGCCGTGATACGGGCAGACGTACTCGTCCCGGATTATCTGTTCGTCGACGATTTCGAGGCCGAGTGCGTCGAGCTCTTCGCCGACGCGGTTCAGGTCGTCGTGTGTCTTCCCGATGGCGTTCACGTACACGTTCCGCTTCCCGGTCATGATTTCCCGGACTGCGGTCACACCCTCGATTTCTCGGGCTCGGTTCGCGAGTACGTCGCGGTCGGTGACCGGCGCCGTGCAGATAATCTTGGTGTAGAGGGGGTAGCCCGCCAGGTCGTAGTCGATATCGATGTGATAGCCGCGGATGATGCCGGACTCCTCCAGCTTGTTGAGTCGAGTCCGAACCGTGCTCGGTGACAGGTCGAGTTTCTCCGCGATGTCGCTCGACGACGTTCGACGGGCGTCCTGTTGGAGATAGTAGAGGATAGAGCGGTCGATGGAGTCCAGTTTGCCGTCTTTCATTGGCGATACGTTCGGTATCGGTCGCCTTATCGGTTTTCTCCGTCGCTCAGTCTGTCTCGCTCCTCGTGGGGTGACAGTTCGAGTTTTGTAATGCTATATTTTGACGAACCGTCATCAGAAGCGGCTAGTTTATGGCTTTCCGTGATTTAGGGTAACTGTGAACTGACGATGCCAAGCGACCGAACTCGAACCAAAGAGCGGACGAATCGCCCCCCACCGACGGAGCCGTCCGACGCGGCGACCTACTGCGTCGTGGGCAGTGACCACGTCGGCACGGCGATAGCCGAGCAACTCGACGCCGCGGGGCACGACGTGACGCTCGTCTCCGAGGCGCCTTCCGCGGCCGAATTTCGGGTCGTTCGCGGCGTGCCCGACCGAATCGAGACGCTGCGGGACGCGGACATCACGTCGGCGTCGACGGTCGTCGTGGCACTCCCCCGCGACGAGCAGAGTCTGCTCGTCGCCCAGCTGGTCCGTACCCACTTCGACGTCGACGACGTTCGCGTTCTCGTCCGCGCGCCACAGCGGCGTCCGCTCGTCGCCGACGCGGGCCACGAGACGGTCTGTGCGACGGCCGCGATGTCAGACGCCGTCGTGGACGACCTCCCGCGCGTGAGGAACCGCTCATGAAGGAGCTCGAACGCGACCTCGGTCTGCCGTCGGTCCTCGCGATTAGCATCGGTGCGATGATTGGCAGCGGCATCTTCATCCTGCCGGCGCTCGCGCTCGAAATCGCCGGTCCCGCGGTCATTCTCGCGTATCTCCTCGCGGGCCTGCTCGTCGTCCCCGCCGCGCTCTCCAAGTCGGAGATGGCGACTGCGATGCCCGAAGCCGGCGGGACCTACATCTACATCGAGCGGGGCATGGGCCCGCTCTTGGGGACGATTGCCGGCGTCGGGACGTGGTTCTCGCTCTCGTTCAAGGGAGCGCTCGCACTCGTCGGCGGCGTGCCCTACCTACTCCTCCTGTTCGACCTCCCCCTCCAGCCGGTCGCACTGGGCCTGGCGACGGTGCTGATACTCGTGAACCTCGTCGGCGCGAAACAGACCGGCCGACTCCAACTCGCCATCGTCGTCGTCATGCTCGCGGCGCTCGGCTGGTTCGCTGCCGGGAGCGCGCCGAGCGTCCAGTCCGCCAACTTCGCCGGCTTCTTCGATTCGGGCCTCGGCGGCATCCTCGCGGCGACCGGCCTCGTGTTCGTCTCCTACGCCGGCGTCACCAAGGTGGCGAGCATCGCCGAGGAAGTCGAAGACCCCGGACGCAACATCCCGCTCGGCATCCTCGGTTCGCTCGCGTTCACGACGGTTCTGTACGTGGCCGTGGTGACCGTCCTCGTCGGCATCACGGACCCCGGAACCGTCGCTGGCTCGCTGACGCCCGTCGCCGTCGCCGCCGAAGTGACCCTCGGGCAAGCGGGTGTCGTCGTCGTCATCCTCGCGGCTATCCTCGCGCTCATTTCGACGGCCAACGCCGGCATCCTCTCGTCCTCGCGCTACCCGTTCGCGATGAGTCGGGACAAGCTGGCCCCGCCGTCGCTCTCGACGGTCAGCGAGCGATTCGGGACCCCGGCCACCTCGATTACGCTCACCGGCGCGGTGTTGCTGGCGCTGATAGCCTTCGTGCCCATCCTCGACATCGCGAAGCTGGCGAGTGCCTTCCAGATTATGGTGTTCGCGCTCATCAACCTCGCCGTCGTCGCGTTCCGTGAAGGGAACGCCGACTACGACCCCGAGTTCACGTCACCGCTGTATCCGTGGATGCAGATATTCGGGGCGATTACGGGCGCCCTCCTGTTGACGCAGATGGGGACGGTCGCGCTGGTCGGCGCGCTCGTCATCGTCCTCGGGAGCCTCGCCTGGTATCTGGTCTACGTCCGCCCGCGCGTGCGTCGCGAGGGCGTCGCGACCGACGCCATCCGACGGCAGGTCGGGCGCGACGCGATTACCGACGTGGAAGACGAAATCGACGAGGAACCGCACACGGTGCTCGTCGCGCTGACGAAAGCCGTGGGCGAGGACCGCGAGCGTTCGCTCGTCACCATGGCCGCGGACATCGTCCGCCCCCACGACGGGCAGGTGGTCGTCGTCCGGTTCGACGAGATACCCGACCAGGTCCCGCTCACGGACTCGGCGACCGTCCAGTCCGACGCCGACGTCTCCTTTGAGACGCGAATCGAGGCGCTCGCCGACGACCTCGGTGTCGCCGTCGAGGCCGACGAAATCGTCAGCCACGACACGAAACATGCCATCGTCAACTTCGCCGACCACCACGGCGTCGACACGATTCTCGCCGAACACGAACCGCTCCGGCTCCGGTCGCGACTCCTCGGCGACCCCATCGACTGGATAGTCCGTCACGCCACCTGTGACGTCCTCCTCGTCGACAACGTGGGGTACGACGCGCCGGAGCGAATCGTCCTCTCGGGCGATGGCAGCCCGTACGACTCCCGGTCGGTGTCGGTCGCGAAGGCGCTCGCGACGGCGAACGACAGCCAACTGTCGCTCTGGTATCCCGACCGAGACGGCGACGACAGATACCACCGTACGATGGCCGACTACCAGTCGGAGCTGTCGAACCTACTTGACGTGCCCGTTCGGGCCGAATCCATCCGGACTGACGGCGGTCGGCCGCCGGACCCCGACGTGCTCGTCCGCGCTGGCGCCGACCACCGGCTTCGGTCCGCCCTCTTCGACGAGCGACCGGTCGTTCCCAGTCCGGGCTGTACGACCGTCACCGTCTATCCGGAGACGAGTCGGCGCCCACCGCTCACTCGTCGGCTCCTCGAACGGGCCGTCTTCTGAGCCCGCGGGCCGGAAGGGCGGACTTTTACCGCCTGACCGGCTACACGTCGATATGACTCATCCCGGTCCCGACGCGGGCGACCGCGTCGCTCTCGCCTGTCCGTCCTGTTCCGAGCAGACGGTCCACGAGGTACTGAAACCCGGCGGCCACGTCACCGTGCGCTGTACGGAGTGCGACCACGTCCACAAGGAGCGCTACGAGCCGACCCCAGAGATCGAACTCGACGTCGTCGTCTCGCAGGGCGACGAATCGCTGACGGCGACGGTCGATGTCCCGCCCGGCGACACCGTCGAACGCGGCGACGAGTTCGTCGTCGACACCGACGAGGCCATCATGCAGGCGCGCGTCACCGCCATCGAACTCGGCGGCGACCAGCGCGTCGAGGAGGCGACGCTCGAAGACGTCGCGACGCTCTGGACGCGCGCCGTCGACAACGTCCGCGTGAACGTGACCGTCCACCCCAACGACGGCCGACGCGACGAGTCCCGAAGCGTCACCGTCTCCGTGCCCGGCGACCACGAGTTCGTCGTCGGCGAGACGGCCGAGTTCGGCGACGAGGAGTTCGAGATTACGGGCGTGCAGGTCCGCGACGACGCCCCCGAATATCGCTTCGAGAAACTCGACCACGAGGGCGACACCGTCTTCGCGAAAGACGTCAAGCGCGTGTACGGCCTCGACGAGACCTCCGCCGCGTGGTCGGCGTGGTGACGCGACGCCGAACGCACGCTTCATAAGCGCCCGCACCCAGCCTCATTCTATGGACCCCGCAGTGTTGCGCGAGGACATGGTCGACGGCCTCGACCACACCCTCGACGACCTCGACGAGTCCCTCGGGATGGCCATGCGAACGGTCCCCCGGCACGTCTTCGTCGAGGACCGCCCGTACGACAACCGCGCGACCGACCACGCCGGCACGACGGTGCTCGCACCCAAGACGGTCGCCCGACTCCTCGGCGCACTCGACGTCGACGACGACGATTCCGTCCTCGTCGTCGGCGTCGGCGTCGGCTACACGGCGGCGCTGCTCGCCGAACTCGTCGGCGCTCGCCGCGTGCACGCCGTCGACATCGCCCGCCGACTCGTTCTCGACGCGCGCCGGAACCTCCGACAGGCGGGATACGAGGGCGTCCTCGTCGACTGCCGCGACGGCGCCGACGGCCTCCCAGAGTACGCCCCCTTCGACCGCATCCTCGTCGAAGCGGCGGCGGTGCGCCCACCCCGTGCGCTTCTCGACCAGCTCGCCCCCGACGGCCGACTCGTGATGCCGATGGGGACACCCGACCCGACGCTCGTTGCCCTCGCGCCCGACGACTCGCCCGAGGGCTACGCCGTCGCCGAGAAGTTCGGCCCGGCGACGCTCGCCCCCCTCCTCGTCGACGGCGAACAGGCCGGGGGCGTTACGCGCAACCGGACCGAACGTGAGGACCGCGAATTCGGCGAGCAGGGCTACTTCGCGCCCACCGGCTGGGAACACGAGTGGATAGACTGGGACGACCGCCTCGACGGCGGCCGCGGCCACCACCGTCGCTAACCGGCTTCATCCTCGCACGACCAACACCTTCGTGTTGCCGCGGCGGTCGACGTAGCCACTCCCCGCGGGCGGTTTCACCTCGATGACCAGCGTCCCTTCGTCCTGATTCGCGCGGAGCATCGGCTCTACCGAGACGGTCGCCGTCCCGTCCTCGTCCGTCGTCGCCGTCTGCACGCCGTCGAGGTCGGCGCTCCCTGATTTGACGAGCACCGTCGCGTCAGCGACGGCCGACCCGTCCGCGCCGACGACCGTCAGATCGATTGAGCCTTGTCCCGGCCCGACAACCTCCGGTTCGGGTCGAACGTCGAGTTCCGTCGTCGACAACCCCTGAATCCCAGTCAGCATGTTCATCATGACGCTCAGACTGGCGACGCCGATGACGAGTGCGATGACCAGTCTGATGGGCAATCCTTCGATGGCTCGTCGGTCCGCGCGGAACGCGTCGAACATGGACCGGCTTGCTCCCGTCTCCACATTTGAACGTCCGGGCGGACGCTTATGAGGGATGCCGAGGCCACGCCGGGACATGCACGTTCTCGGACGCGACGCGTCGGCGACGGGGCCCGCGGTTCGCTTCGGCACGTACCGCGCCGCCGACGGCAGCGACGGCGCGGCCGTTGGCCTCGACCTCCACCGCCCGCACGCGGCCCTCGTCGTCGGCAAGCGCGGCTACGGCAAGTCACACACCCTCGGCGTCGTCGCTGAGGGGGCGACCCGTGCGCCCGGTGTCGCCCCAATCGTCGTCGACCCGATGGGGGAGTTCGCGGGGCTCGCGGAGGGGTCGGCCTCGGTGCGCGTCGTCGCTGCACCCACCGTCGCCGCGACGCTTCTCCCACCGGCGGCGTGGCCGGCGCTGTTCGACCTCTCACCGACCGACCCCGTCGGTGCCCTCCTCTGGGAGGCGTCCCGCGAGACGGCGACGCTGGACGAGATGCTCGCGCACGTCGACGCGGCGGCCGTCGCCGACGGCGTGGCGCGGGCCGCCCGGAACCACCTCCAGCTCGCCGACTCGTGGGGTGTCTTCGACCTCGACGGCCTCGACGCTCGCACGCTCCTGTCGGCGTCGGCGACGGTGCTCGACTGTTCGGGACTGGCCGACCGGGCGGCAGCGGCGCTCGTTCGCGCCGTCGCCGCCGGCCTGTACGACGCGTGCGTCGACCGTCGACCCGAACGCTTGCCGTGGCTCCTCCTCGACGAAGCGCACGTGTTCTTCGACGGGATTGCGGCGCCGGCGCTTGAGACGGTACTCACGCGCGGGCGGACGCCCGGCGTCTCGCTGGTCGCCGCCACGCAACGTCCGGGCGCGCTCCCGTCGGTCGCGCTCTCGCAGTCGGACCTCCTCATCGCCCACCGGCTGACCGCGGGCACGGACGTGGAGGCGCTGGCGGCCGCGACGCCGACGTATCTCTCCGGTCGGCTTCGCGACCGGCTTCCGGCCGAGACTGGCGCCGCCGTCGTCGTCGACGACGTCACCGAGTCGGTCCACGGCGTACAGGTGCGCCCCCGCGAGACGCCCCACGGCGGTGCGGACCCGCGTGTCGACGCCGCTCACGACGACTCGTCGATGGCCGTCCCGCAGTCCGGGCACTCGCCGTCGACGACGGGGACCGGCGTCGAACACTCCGGGCAGAATTCGAGATAGCAGGCGGGGTCGCCCATGCCCCCAAATTTGTGCCACAGCGGCAAGGCGTTTACTGTGCCGTCGTGACGGGTGTCTCGGACGTACCCTCCGAGCCTCCCGAGTCCAGCCGCGGCTCCCAGGTCTGGCCGCCCTGGTACTCGAAACAGCGGTTCGACTGCTCGGGGTCGAGTACCGTCAGCGAGAGCCAACCGTTGTCGAACAGGGTCGCGAGGTCGTCGTTGCGCGCGAGGATATCGGTCACCTGCTCGACGGAAGCGTGAATCACGACCGAAAGCCGGAGTGGCTGGTGGTAGAGTTCGCCGTCGTCCCCGTACAGCGACTGGAGTGGGAGGCCGACGCGCAGGTCGCCGCCGTTCCCCTGTACGACGCCGACGTGACCCACCGTGTTGTGAGTCGTCTTCGACCCGCTCCCGTACACTTCGTTGTCGACGGTCGAGAAGTAGTACTGGGCGCTGATCATCTGACAGACGACCAGCGGGCCGGTCATGATGTTTTCGAGGGCGTCGCCGTCGGGGTCGGTCGACCAGTCGTAGGAGTGGAGGAACGAGCGACCGTCGAGGTCGAGCCCGTCGGTCAGGTCGCGCGGCCCGATGACGAAGCCGGCGTTCCCGGACAGCCCGAGTTCTGGACGGGGTTGGGCCCAATCGGCCGTTCGGGTCTCGGCTTCGCCGACGCTGTCGGCGGCGTCGACGTCCATCGTGTCCAGTCGCTCTGCCGTTGCCCCCTGCTGGGCGGTTTCGAGGTCGTCACGCAGGCGGTCGACGACGGCCTGCTGGCGCTCCGAGAGGGATTCGGTCACGAACAGCGACACCGAATCGGTCGTGGTGTTGTGCTCCGCGGCGAGGAACACGGTGTCGTCGGGAACGTCGACGCCGCGGTCACGCAGTTCGTCTCGAACCGCCGGGTCGTTGCAGATGGTCGCGAGGGCCCGCGCGTTGGGCGTCCCCGGACTGCCAGCGCAGGCGCCACAGTCGATGCTCGACTGGTACGGGTTGTTGACCGTCTCGCTCCGATGGCCGGTGAAGACGACGACCGGTGCGAACTCCTCCCAGCCCAGCAGGTCGAACGCCGCTTCGGCGTAGAACGCGCGCTGCTCGGTCGACATTCCCACCGGGAGGTCGGCCGCGTGGTCGTGGTCCGTGTTGCCGTCGACCGTCGGTTCGCAGAAGTTCTCGGACCGGGGTGGACTGAGCCGGTCACGCAGGGCGCGCACGCTCGCCGGGACGAGCGTCCGCGAGGCCAGCGCGGCGCCGAACAGCCCACCCGACGCCTCGACGAAGCCGAACGCAGCCGCGAGGTCGGTTTTCAGCGACTTCATGAGCTTCGTCCCGGCACGGGTGTAGCGCTCCCATCGCTCGTAGGCCGTCGCCGCCCCGCCGTCTGTTCGGGGGCGGTCCGTGACGTGATGCGTCGGGTCGACCATCACCGGACACGAGTCGGTTCGTGTCTTCGACTTCCAGCCCTCGTACTCCAGCGGAATGCCGAAGAAGCCGCCGTAGCCGAACGTCTCGTAGGGACCGGTGCGTTCGAGGTGTCGGCGGATGACCTCCGAGCGCGTGTCGATACAGAAGACGAGCTGTGCCTCGGGCGCCGCCGCCGATTCTCCCTCGTCCTCGAGCTGGCGCTGGATGTCGTCGACGAGTTCCTCGCGGTAGCTCCGCTCCCACGCCGTCAACCAGTGTTCGGCGAGAGGTGGGTCGTCCGAATCGGCCGTCTCCCCGTCGCTCGCCGGAGCGAGCGTCGCCCCCATGTGTTTGGCCAGGGTCAGACGAATCGCCATGTAATCGAGCAGCGTCGCGGGACAGGCCTCCTGCCACGGATTGTTGTTTGCCTGCGCCCGCTGCTTGATGAAGCCGACCCAGCCGGGCAGCGCGGCCAGATGGTGTTCGAAGATGCGCTCCCACTCCTCGGTCGGGTGCTCGCTCAGGACGGCAGACACCGCTTCGGACGCCGTCTCGGGCAGGTCGTCGAGGCGCTCGTGGTAGTGTGCCGCCACGGGCGTCGACGAGGCGGGTATCTCGGCGTCGTGGGGCGCGACCGACCGCCAGGCACGGTACAGGCCCTCCTCGCGGTTCGGCGGCGGACACGCCGCCTGTCCCTGGTCGAGGAGGGCGGCCAGCCACTTCGCGACGAGGCGGTCGAGTCGCTCGTCGGTCTCGCTCGTCGAGTCGCGGTCGCGTTCCGCGGTCTCCATCTGGTCTAAGAGCGCTTCGGGCGAGTCGGTGTATCCGTGCGCGTCGAGGACGCTGTCGAGCACCTCGTCGTCGATACCGCCCGACTCCCAGGCCTCGCGAAACCGGGCCGGGTGCGGATACCCGCGGCCGCCGAACAGGCGTTCGCCCTCCGCGACCGCTGCCGGGAACGGTCGGTCTTCGAATCCCGAGAGGGGATTCGCACCCACGTCGGAGTACAGCGGCCACACGCGACCGATACGCTCCGCCGCGCTGTCGATTTTGGCTCGGATGGTGACCGGGTCGACACCGTTCATGCTGTTCGTCTCATCGCACGACTGTTCCTATTCAGTTAAACATCTTTCTACATATGTACTGTAATTGGGTTAATTCCTAAAATACTTGAATTAGAATCTGGCTTCATTTTGCTATCGTTCACTATGTGTGGCGACTGATTTGGCTGTTTGATGGGAGAAAAAGATTTTAAGAATTATATTTATTTCGGGCCATAAGTGCGGAGTATTTATAAGATAACTCGATATTTTCCGAATGAATGAGTGATATAGGCGAACAGAACTGGGTGCCTGTCGTCTCGGCGTACGCGACGTGGCTGGCCTTCGTGCTTTCGATAGCCGTCGCCGTCGCAGTCGTCCAGTTTCACGTCGCGTTGCCGACGGGCGGACTCGTTCGGGTCGACGGCCTGACGCTCGTCATGTGGTGTGCGGTCACCTTCTTCAGCGGCATCGTCCAGAGTTTCGCTCGCCGGTACATGGCCGCGAGCCGGAATCTGAACCGCTTCTTCGTCGACGTGGCGCTGTTCACGCTGGCCGTCCTGACGATGCCCGCCGCCGACAACCTCGTGCTCTTCCTGTTCGCGTGGACGGGCATGGGTCTCGTGATGGCCGACCTGATCGGCTACGTCTCCGAGTGGGACGAAGCGCGGGCGGCCGGACGGCTCTCCCGGCGGTACTTCCTCTCCGGCAGCGCGCTCTTGACCGCCGGCGTCGGTCTGCTCGTCCTCCGCACGGGTGCGACGACGATAACGGGAATTCTCGACGGCCTCGGAAGCGTCTCGCGCCCGATCACGCTCATTGCCGCGGGGCTAATCGTCTTCGCGGCGCTGGTGCAGTCGGCGCTGCTCCCCTTCCATCGGTGGCTCCTCTCCTCGATGACCGCGCCCACGCCGTCGTCGGCGCTGATGCACGCCGGCTTCGTCAACGCCGGCGGCGTCCTGCTGACGCGGTTCGCCCCGCTGTTCGTTCCGGAGCGAGGGCTGTTGCTCGCCATCGTCGTCGTGGGTGCGGTCAGTGCCCTCCTCGCGCAGGCGATGCTCCTCGTCCAACCGACGTACAAGGGCCGACTCGGCTGCTCGACGGTGGCGCAGATGGGCTTCATGATTCTCCAGTGTGGCCTCGGCTTCTTCGCCGCCGCCGTCACCCATCTGGTCGTCCACGGCTTCTACAAGGCGTACCTCTTCCTCTCGACTGGCGGGCAGGTGACGAAGAAGCCGCCGTCGACGGGCACACACGAGTCGTCGCCCCTGCCGGTGGTCGGCGCGCTCGTAGCCGCCGCCATCGGTGGCGTCGTCTTCGCGACGCTCACCGGCAAGGGACTCGACCCGACCGAGACGGGCGTGTTCCTCACTGCCGTCGTCACGCTATCGGTGTTTCGGGCGGCGGTCGAACTCCTCCGTAACCGCTCGCTGTCGCGCGTCGCTCGCCTCGCCGGCGTCGCCGTCACCACGATTCCCGCACTCGCCGTCTACGCCCTCGTTTACAACGCCATCTCGGGCCTGATGCACGACGTGCCGGCGGTCCACACCCCCGTCGCGATGACTCCCGTTCACTGGGTCCTCCTCGTGCTGTTCGTCGTCGGCCACGTCGCGGTGCAACTCGGCTGGTTCCAGGGTCGCCCACGGGTGTACGCGACCCTGCTGAACGCCGCACAACCCGACCCACGAACCGTCTCGACGACGCACGCCTCGGGGTCGCGCGCCGACCCATAGACCTCCGTCCTACTCTATCAGGTCGAGAATCCGCTGGTAGTAGGTCCCGAAGGCGTCGTCCGAGCGACTCCGCGGGCGTTCGATATCGACGTCGACGATTTCGTGGATGTGGCCCGGATTCTTGCCCATGACGACCACGCGGTCCGCGAGTTTGACCGCCTCCTCCACGTCGTGGGTGACGAAGAGGATGGTCTTGCCCGTCTCGGACCAGATGTCGAGGAGTTCCGACTGGAGCATCTTCTTGGTCTGGGCGTCGACAGCGCCGAAGGGTTCGTCCATCAGCAACAGTCCAGGGTCGACAGCGAGCGCCCGCGCCAGCGCGACCCGCTGTTTCATGCCGCCCGAGAGGTCGCGGGGGTAGGTGTCGCCGAACCCCGACAGGCCGACCATCTCGATTAGGTCGTCGACGCGTTGCTCGCGTTCGCTCGCGGGCACGTCTTGACGCTCCAGTCCGAAGCCGACGTTGTCGGCGACGGTGCGCCACGGGAACAGGTGATACTCCTGAAACACCAGTCCCAAGTCCGGTCCCGGTCCCTCGACGCGCTCGCCGTCGAGGTAGACGGCGCCGCTGGTCGCGGCCTCCAGGCCCGCGATGATGCGAAACAGCGTCGTCTTCCCACAGCCAGAGGGACCGACGAGGCAGACGAACTCGCCGTCGGCCACGTCGAACGAGACGCCGTCGAGCGCGCGGACCGGCCCCGTCTCGCCCTCGAAGTGCTTGCTGATGTCGTCGACGCGCACGCGCGGTGTCTCACTCATCGCCACACCAGCGCCCGTCGTTGGAGCGCGCGGAACGCCACGTCGACGACGAGGAACATCAGACTCAACACGAGGATATAGGTGATGACCACGTCGACTTGAAGGTTGTTCGACGCCCGGAGGATGCGACGCCCGATGCCCGCGACGCCGAAGATTTCGGAGGCGACGACGAGCATCCAGCAGCGACCGATACCGGTTCGAATCCCCGTCGTGATTTCGGGGAGCGACGCGGGGACGACGACCGTTCGCACGAGTTCGAGGTCGCTCTCGATCCCGAGGCTCCGCGCCACGTCGAGCAAGTCCTCGGAGACGCCTTCGACCCCGCCGTAGGTGGCGTAGAAGTTTATCCAGAATGCCCCGACGGCGATGATGAACGCGGCGCCGGCGTGGTTGATGCCGAACCACGCGATGGCGAAGCCGACGAGCGCCAGCGGCGGCACGGGCCTGAGGACGCGCACCACCGGCGAAGTCACGTCGTCGAGATACGGACTCCACGCCAGCGCGATGCCCGCGGCGATGCCGAGGCCTGTCCCGAAGACGGCGCCCGGAATCCAGTGCAGGATGCTGTGTCCGAGCGCGACGGCCATCTCGCCGCTCGCCGCCTGCGCGTAGAACGTCTCCGCGACGACGAGCGGCGAGGGCAGGACGTATTCGGGCTGGGTGAGCGACGCCGCGCCCCAGAGCACGAGGAAGACGGCGACGCCGCCCAGTCCGCGGCGCAGGCGCCGGCCGTCGACGTCGGTGAGGGCGCTCGGTACGTCCTCCTCGACGGCTTCGGATACGTCGACGGCCATCTATAGGCTCCCGTAGACGCTGTAATCGAATATCTGGTCCAGCGTCAGCTGCTCCTCTATCTGCCCGTTCTCGGCGGCGAACCGCGAGAAAATCTCCGTCCCGTTCTCGATTTCCCGTGGGTCGGTCACGAAGTTCGAGAGTGGCCCCTGCAGCGCCGCGAGCGCCTGGTCGGCGGCCATACCGATACTCGATTCGACGATGTCGGCCGTCGCCTCCGGCTGATTCGAGATGAACTCCGTCGCGCGGACGTGCTGTTCGAGGAACTGGCTGGCGACGGGCTCTCCACGCACCGAATCGCGCATCAGCGTCACCGCGGCGGGCTGGCCGGGCATTATCTCCCCGGCGTTGCGGAACGTCTGAATGGGGACGCCCTCCTGTTCGGCCCGGGTCGGCACCGGTTCCATGATGGACGCGCCGTCGACTTCGCCGTTGGCGATGGCCTGCCACACCGCATTCGCACCGCTGATTTCGACGATGTCGACCGTCGACGTGTCGACGCCTTCCTGTTCGAGCCAGTATCGCAGCAGTACGTCAGGCACCGACCCCTGCGGGAAGGTGCCGAATCGGAACTTCTGACCCTTCTCCTCGCGCCAGACGCTGAACGCGTCGGCGCCGTGCTCCTCCCACATCGCCTGCAGGTCCTCGTGGGCCATGATGGCCATCGGCTCCTTGATGTTCGCGGCGGTCACCTTCGCCGGAATCCCGCGGTCGATGACGATCATCGACGGGACGATGCCGAACATCGCCACGTCGATTTCGCCGCCGCCGAACGCCTGGATGATGGCCGGGCCGTCGGTGAACTCTCGACCCTCGATGCTCGCGTCGACGTTCTCGAAGTATCCCTCCGACTCCATCACGTAATACTGGAGGTCGGGGAAGATGGGCATGTGCGCGACTGAGAGGGTGTCCGACCCGCCACCGCCGCCGAGACAGCCAGCGAGGCCGAGCGTCGCCGCCGACCCCGCGCCCGCGAGATACGCACGGCGTGAAAGTGACTCGATATTCATGCCCTCACCTAGACTGCAGTCGCGTATAACCCGCGAGAAACTGGCAAAACTGTGTTATATCGGGTTGGCACAGAAAATACGGCAAACGGCGTTGAAGTGCGTCGTTCGTCGGTTTCAGTATACTCAATCGATATCGTCGTCTCCGAAGTACCAGCAATAAAATCCGGATAATGTTCGGAGCTGAATCGCGAACTACGGTCGCTACGCTCCTCGCTCGTGAGGTTGAATCAGAAGAACGCCCGGAGCGGGATTGTGAACCACGGTCGCTCTGCTCACTCCGTTCGCGTCGCTCTCTGGTTCAAATCGCGGCAGTTGCGTTTTCGCCGACACAGGCACTCACTCGTCGCTGCGCTCCTCGTTCGTGGTAGGTGTCGGCAGAAGAACGCCCGGAGCGGGATTTGAACCCGCGTCACGACCGTGACAGGGTCGTATGATGGGCCACTACACCATCCGGGCCTTCGCATCTACACAGAGTCGGGACTTGAAAATAAGACTTGCCATCTGGAGGCGCCTTGGGATGCGGTACCGCGACCCGCCGAAACGGCTTTGTAGTGGGAGCGGCCATGGCAACACGTCCCGAGTGCGCCCTGTCGGCACCCGGCCGATGGGTCGAATAGCGTCGCGTCGCGTTTCTTTGAAAAGCGTTAAATGCGTGGGGTGACAATGGCGCCGTAGTATCCCGTGATAACTTCTCCACCCACTCACCCATGGTAGACGTAAGCCAACACAAGCTGGTTCCGGAGCACACAGTCCTCGACGACCCTGAGCGCGTCGACGAGGTACTCGCGGAGTACAACGTCAGCAAGACCAACTTGCCGAAGATCAAAACGAGCGACCCGGCGTTGCCCGACGAGGCCGAGGTCGGCGACGTGATCGAAATCGTTCGCGACTCGCGTACCACTGACCAAGCAACCGTATACCGACTGGTGGTCGAATGAATCGAGAGAGCCGACGTACGATTTCACGAGAGTATTTCTCCGAGGAACGACTCGCGGAACACCACTTCCGCTCGTTCAACGGCTTCCTCGACCGGGGGATGCAGGAAGTCGTCGACGAGAAGGAGCGAATCGAGACGGACATCGGCGACAAGGAGGGTCAGGAACCCGTCTTCGTCGAACTCGGCGACGTTCGCGTCGAGACGCCGCGCGTCCGCGAAGCGGACGGGAGCGAGGAACTCCTCTACCCGCAGGAAGCGCGCCTCCGCAACATTACGTACGCCGCGCCGGTGTTCATGGAGATGGCCATCGTTCGCGGCGGCGAGGAAGAGGAGGAAGTCGTCGTCGACTCCACCGAGACGAAGGTGGGTCGCATGCCGATCATGGTCGGGTCCGAGCGGTGTAACATCGCCGACCTGACTCGTGAGGAACTCATCGATATCGGCGAGGACCCCGTCGACCCAGGTGGGTACTTCATCGTCAACGGCTCCGAACGGGTGCTGATGACGAGTGAGGACCTCGCCCCGAACAAGATTCTCGCGGAGTACGACACGAAGTACGGCGACGAGATTCAGGTCGCCAAGACGTTCAGTCAGCGCCGCGGCTACCGCGCGCTGGTGCTCTGTGAGCGCAACCGCGAAGGGATTCTCGAAGTCTCGTTCCCCTCCGTTTCGGGGAGCGTCGACTTCGTGACGCTGGTCCGGGCGCTCGGCCTCGAATCCGACGAGGAGATCGTCCACCGCGTCAGCGACGACCCGGAGATTGTGAAGTTCATGCTGGAGAACCTGGAGATGGCCGAAGTCCAGAGCGAAGAGGAGGCCATCGAGACCCTCGGCAAGCGCGTCGCCGGCGGGCAGGGCAAGAACTACCAGCTGAAACGCGCCAACTACGTCATCGACCGCTACCTCCTCCCCCACCTGCACGAGGAAGGCGTCGACGAGGAAGAGGTCCGCATCAACAAGGCCTACTACCTCTGCCGGATGGCCGAGGCGTGTTTCGAACTCGCCTTGGAACGACGCGAAGCCGACGACAAGGACCACTACGCGAACAAGCGCCTGAAGGTCAGCGGCGACCTGATGCGTGACCTGTTCCGGACGGCCCTGAACAAGCTGGCACGGGACGTGAAATACCAGCTCGAACGGGCGAACATGCGTAACCGGCAGCTGACGGTCAACACCGTCGTCCGCTCGGACGTGCTGACCGAGCGCCTCGAACATCCGATTGCGACGGGCAACTGGGTCGGTGGGCGCTCGGGCGTCTCCCAGCTGGTGGACCGCACGGACTACATGGGTGTGCTCTCACACCTGCGGCGACTCCGCTCGCCGCTCTCGCGCTCGCAGCCACACTTCGAAGCGCGGGACCTGCACGCGACCCAGTGGGGTCGCATCTGTCCCTCCGAGACGCCGGAGGGGCCGAACTGTGGCCTGGTGAAGAACTTCGCGCAGGCGATGGAGCTCTCCCAGAACGTTGCGGACGAACAGGGACTCAAACGCGAACTGGCGTCGATGGGAGTCGAGGGGATTCCCGGAATCGAAGGCGTCGACTCGATGGCAGATTAACATGGCTCAGGCACGCGAGGCGAAAGTATACGTCAACGGCAGTCTGGTCGGGACCCATCCCGACCCCGAACAGCTCGCAGATCAAATTCGCGAAGCGCGACGACGCGGCGACGTCAGCGACATGGTCAACGTCTCCGTCAAGGACCGCACGCGCGAGGTCATCATCAACGCGGACGCGGGGCGGGCCCGCCGACCGCTCATCGTCGTCGATGACGGCGAACCCCTCCTCTCGGACGAGGAGATAGAGGCCGTCAAGAACGACGAACTCGAGTTCGAGCAACTGGTCGAACGCGGTTACATCGAGTTCATCGACGCCGAGGAGGAGGAAGACATCTACGTCGCCGTCGACGAGGACGAACTCAACGAGCGACACACTCACCTCGAAATCGACCCGCAGCTCATCTTCGGCATCGGCGCCGGGATGATTCCGTATCCGGAGCACAACGCGTCGCCCCGGATTACGATGGGTGCGGGGATGATGAAGCAGTCGCTCGGGCTGCCAGCGGCCAACTACCGCATCCGGCCCGACACGCGCCAGCACCTGATGCATTACCCGCAGCTGGCGATGGTCAAGACCCAGACCACCGAACAGATTGGGTTCGACGAGCGCCCGGCGGCACAGAACTTCGTCGTCGCCGTCATGTCCTACGAGGGGTTCAACATCGAGGACGCACTCGTCATGAACAAGGGGTCGGTCGACCGCGCGCTCGCCCGGTCGCACTTCTTCCGCACCTACGAGGGCGAGGAGCGTCGCTACCCCGGTGGCCAGGAGGACCGCTTCGAGGTCCCGAGCCAGGACGTGCGCGGCGCACGCGGTGAAGACGCCTACACGCATCTGGACGAGGACGGCCTCGTCAACCCCGAGACGAAAGTCGACGAGAACTCCGTCCTGCTGGGCAAGACGAGTCCGCCCCGATTCCTCGAGGAACCGGACGATATGGGCGGCCTGTCTCCCCAGAAGCGCCGCGAGACGAGCGTCACGATGCGGAGTGGCGAGGACGGCGTCGTCGACACGGTCACGCTGATGGAGGGCGAGGACGGCTCGAAGCTCTCGAAGGTGAGCGTGCGCGACGAGCGTATCCCCGAGCTCGGGGACAAGTTCGCGTCCCGCCACGGTCAGAAGGGTGTCGTCGGCCACCTCGCACCGCAGGAGGACATGCCGTTCACCCAAGAGGGACTCGTCCCCGACCTGGTGCTCAACCCGCACGCCCTCCCGTCGCGGATGACGGTCGGGCACGTGCTGGAGATGCTGGGCGGCAAGGTCGGCTCGCTCGAAGGCCGCCGCGTCGACGGCACGGCCTTCCAGGGCGAGGACGAGGACGAACTCCGTGGCGCGCTGGAAGACCACGGCTTCAAATCCTCCGGGAAAGAGGTCATGTACTCCGGTGTGACCGGCGAAAAGATCGAAGCCGAGATCTTCGTCGGCACCATCTTCTATCACAAACTCTACCACATGGTGAGCAACAAACTGCACGCCCGCTCCCGCGGGCCGGTGCAGGTGCTCACCCGCCAGCCCACCGAGGGGCGCGCCCGCGAGGGTGGCCTGCGCGTGGGCGAGATGGAACGTGAGGTGCTCATCGGTCACGGGGCGGCGATGGCGCTCAAAGAGCGTCTGCTCGACTCCTCGGACCGCGAGAGCGTGTACATCAGCGCCGAGACGGGGATGGTGGCCGTCGAGGACACCGAACAACGGCGCGTCTACGACCCCGTCACCGGCGACGAGGACGACATCCACGAGCTCGAGGTGAGCTACGCGTTCAAGCTCCTCCTCGACGAGATGATGGCGCTCGGCATTCGACCGCGACTGGAACTGGAGGACGCAGTATAAATGTCAATGCAAACACCGAAAGAGATCGGCGGCATTCAGTTCGGGCTGATGGACCCGGAGACGTATCGCGACATGTCCGCGACGAAGGTCATCACGGCGGACACCTACGACGACGACGGCTACCCCATCGACATGGGGCTGATGGACCCGCGGCTGGGCGTCATCGACCCCGGACTGGAGTGTCGAACCTGTGGACAGCACTCCGGGTCGTGTAACGGCCACTTCGGCCACATCGAACTCGCCGCGCCGGTCATCCACGTCGGGTTCACGAAGCTCATCCGACGGCTCCTGCGTTCGACCTGTCGAGAGTGTGGGCGACTGGCCCTCACCGAGGAGGAACGCGAGGAGTACGAGGAGAACCTGGTTCGCGCCGAGGAGCTCGGCAAGGACCCGAACGACGTGCTGAAGGCGGCGGTCCGGCAGGCGCGCAAGCAGAGCTACTGCCCGCATCCGGACTGCGACGGCGTGATGCACGACATCAAACACGAGAAGCCCACCACCTACTACGAGGTGCAGGACGTCCTCGCGGGCGACTACGCCGAGCGCATCGCAGAGGCGATGCAGCCGGACCCCGACGACGAGGACGACGAGGGCACGGGCCCGAAAGAGCTCGCTGAAGGACTCGGTATCGACCTCGACCGCGTCAACGACATCATGGCGGGCGAGTTCCGCCCGAAGAGCGATACGCGGAAGAAACTCGAGAAGGCTCTCGACGTGGACCTGACCGAGGAGGACATGAACAAGCTGATGCCCTCGGACATCCGCGACTGGTTCGAGGACATCCCGGACGAGGACATCGAAGTGCTCGGCATCGACCCCGAGCGCTCCCGTCCCGAGTGGATGATTCTGACCGTCTTGCCGGTGCCGCCGGTGACGGCCCGTCCCTCGATTACGCTCGACAACGGTCAGCGCTCCGAGGACGACCTGACCCACAAGCTGGTGGACATCATCCGCATCAACCAGCGGTTCATGGAGAACCGCGAGGCCGGTGCGCCCCAGCTCATCATCGAGGACCTTTGGGAACTGCTCCAGTACCACGTCACCACCTTCGTCGACAACGAGATTTCGGGCACGCCGCCGGCGCGACACCGCTCCGGCCGCCCGCTCAAGACGCTTTCCCAGCGCCTGAAAGGCAAGGAGGGTCGCTTCCGCGGTAGCCTCTCCGGGAAGCGTGTCAACTTCTCGGCCCGAACGGTCATCAGCCCGGACCCCACGCTCTCGCTGAACGAGGTCGGCGTCCCCGAACGGGTCGCCACGGAGATGACCCAGACGCTGAACGTCACCGAGCGCAACGTCGAGGAGGCTCAGCAGTACGTCGCCAACGGCCCCGAGGGTCACCCCGGAGCCAACTACGTCCGCCGACCGGACGGGCGTCGCCTGAAGGTCACGGAGAAGAATTGCGAGGAACTCGCGACGAAAGTCGAGGAGGGCTGGGAGGTCAACCGGCACCTCGTCGACGGCGACATCGTGATCTTCAACCGCCAGCCGTCGCTCCACCGGATGTCCATCATGGCCCACGAAGTGGTCGTGATGCCGTACAAGACGTTCCGGCTGAACACCACTGTCTGCCCGCCGTACAACGCAGACTTCGACGGCGACGAGATGAACATGCACGCCCTCCAGAACGAGGAGGCACGTGCCGAGGCGCGCGTCCTGATGCGCGTCCAAGAGCAGATGCTCAGTCCCCGGTTCGGTGAGAACATCATCGGGGCCATTCAGGACCACATCAGCGGGACCTACCTGCTGACCCACGAGAACCCCCACTTCTCGGAGACGCAGGCGCTCGACCTGCTCCGCGCGACGAGCGTGGACGAACTCCCCGCCCCTGACGGCGAGGAGGACGGCGAGCCCTACTGGACCGGCCGAGCGGTCTTCTCCGAACTCCTGCCCGACGACCTCAACCTCGAGTTCACGTCCTCGGCGGGCGACACCGTCATCATCGAGGACGGCCAGTTGATCGAGGGGACCGTCGACGAGGACGCGGTCGGCGCGTTCGGCGGCGAAATCGTCGACACCCTCACCAAGGTCTACTCCAAGACGCGTGCTCGCGTGTTCGTCAACGAAGTCGCGGCGCTCGCCATGCGAGCGATCATGCACTTCGGTTTCTCGCTGGGTATCGACGACGAGTCCATCCCGGAGGCGGCGAACGAGCAGGTCGACGAGGCAATCGACAACGCTTACGAACGCATCGACGAACTCATCGAGAGCTACGAGGCGGGTGACCTCGAGTCCCTGCCGGGTCGAACCATCGACGAGACGCTCGAGATGAAGATCATGCAGACGCTCGGCAAGGCCCGCGACAGCGCGGGCGAAATCGCCGAGGACCACTTCCAAGAGGACAACCCGGCGGTCATCATGGCGCGCTCGGGTGCTCGTGGGTCGATGCTCAACCTGACCCAGATGGCTGGCTGTGTGGGCCAGCAGGCAGTCCGCGGCGAGCGAATCAACCGCGGATACGAGGACCGTACCCTTAGCCACTACGAGCCGGACGACCTCTCCGCGGAGGCACACGGCTTCGTCGAGAACTCCTACCGTGGCGGCCTGACGCCGCGGGAGTTCTTCTTCCACGCGATGGGTGGCCGCGAGGGGCTTGTCGACACGGCAGTCCGTACCTCGAAGTCCGGATATCTCCAGCGTCGGCTCATCAACGCGCTGTCCGAGCTGGAGTCGCAGTACGACGGCACCGTCCGCGACACCTCCGACACCATCGTTCAGTTCGAGTTCGGTGAGGACGGCACCAGTCCGGTGAAGGTGTCGTCGTCAGACGACAACCCCATCGACGTCGAGGGTATCACGGACCGCGTCGTCGAGGCAGAGTTCGACTCCCCCGCGGAGAAAGAGCGGTTCCTCGGCGAGCGCGAACCGCCAACGAACCTCTCGGAGTACGCGGGTCCCGGTCTGAACAAGGCCCAGGGCATGGAGGTGGAGTCCGATGACTGACTACGAACACGTCACGGACGACATCGAAGCCGTCGTCGAGGATACGGACCTGCCGCGACGACTGAAAGACCGCATCTACGAGACCATCGACGACCGTGGTCCGGTTTCGACCGAGCAGGCGGACGAAATCGCACAGGCGACGGAGTCGCGCTACGTCGACACGCGCGTCGACCCCCTCGACCCGGTCGGGACGGTGTCGGCGCAGTCAATCGGCGAACCCGGCACGCAGATGACGATGAACACCTTCCACTACGCGGGGGTCGCAGAAATCGACGTGACCCAGGGCCTGCCCCGGCTCATCGAGCTGGTGGACGCCCGGAAGACGCCGGACACGCCGATGATGACGGTGTATCTCGACGACGAGTACGCCACCGACCGCGAGCGCGCACACGAAGTCGTGTGGTCAATCGAGTCGACGAAGATACTCTCGCTCGGTGACGTGTCGACGAACGTCGCCGACATGCTGGTGCAGGTCGACCTCAACGAGGAGACGCTGCTCGAGCGGTGGCCCACCGTCGAACAGGTGGGCGAAATCGCCGCTCAAATCGCCGACACCATCGAGGACGCCTTGGGCGTCAAGACTCGGCGCGACGGCACGCTCATCGAGTTCGGCCCCTCCGAACCCAGCTACCGCGAACTGCTCCAACTGGTCGAGGAGCTTCGCGACGTGGTGTTCAAGGGTATCGAAGAGGTGTCTCGGGTCGTCATCCGAAAGGAGACGCTCGACGACGGCGAGGAGGAGTTCGTCCTCTACACCGAGGGGTCGGCCTTCGGCGACGTTATCGAAATCGAGGGCGTCGACGCCTCGCGGACGACGTGTAACAACATCCACGAAATCTACCGCAACCTCGGCGTCGAGGCGGCCCGCGAAGCCATCATCAACGAGACGATGGACACCCTCGAAGAGCAGGGCCTGGACGACGTGAACGTCCGCCACCTGATGCTGGTTGCGGACATCATGACCAACCGCGGCACCATCGAATCCATCGGTCGCCACGGTATCTCGGGGTCGAAAGACTCCGTCCTCGCACGCGCCGCGTTCGAGGTGACGGTCAACCACCTGCTCGACGCCGCCATCCACGGCGAGCGCGACCAGCTTGACGGGGTCATCGAGAACGTCATCGCCGGCAAACCGGTCGCCATCGGCACCGGCGACGTCGACCTGCGGATGGGGTCGTTCACGCCGGACGCACAGCCCTCGGACGACTGAATGAAAATCACCCTGTCCGACCGTGACCGCCGGTACATCACCCGGTTCGAAGAGGAGACGGGCTCGACGGCCCGCGACTGCCTAGTCTACGAGGACGACGACCGCGTCGTCTTCCTCGTCGCGGCCGGCGAGATGGCGCAGGCCGTCGGCCCCAACGGGCGACGGGTGGAGGCGGTCGAGGAGGCACTCGGGCGCACGGTCGAACTCGTCGAGGACGCGGACACGCCAGCGGCGTTCGTCGCGAACGCCCTCGCGCCGGCCGCGGTCCAACACGTCACCGTCAGCGAACAGGGTGACCGCGTCGCCTACGCGGAGGTGCCCGAGGCCGACCGTGGCGTCGCCATCGGTCGCGACGGGCGCAACATCGAGACGGCACGGGAACTCGCGCGTCGGCATTACGACATCGATGACGTGCAGTTGACCTAAGTCGCGTCACGTCGTCTCGGCGCCGCCGACGCCCTCAACGGCTCACAGAACTAGCGAGCGGAATCGTGAAACGCCCTCAGATTCCTTTTCAGACACCGCTCGGACGCGCTCCGGCCGTCTCGCTGAAAGCGAAAAGGGAGGCTTAAGTAGCTCCACCGGGAACAAGATGGCACTATGGCGAACGGCAAGTACGCGGCCCGCAAACTCAAGAAGGACCGCCAGACTCGACGGTGGTCCGACTCGGAGTACGCGCGACGGGAGCGCGGTCTCCGGAAGAAATCCGACCCCCTCGAGGGGGCGCCCCAGGCGCGGGGTATCGTCCTCGAGAAGGTCGGCATCGAAGCGAAACAGCCCAACTCCGCGATCCGGAAATGCGTCCGGGTCCAGCTGATCAAGAACGGCAAGCAGGTCACGGCCTTCTGTCCCGGCGACGGTGCCATCTCGTTCATCGACGAACACGACGAGGTCACCATCGCCGGCATCGGTGGCGCGAAGGGTCGCGCCATGGGCGACCTCTCCGGTGTCAACTACAAGGTCGAGAAGGTCAACGGTGTCTCGCTCATCGAACTCGTGCGCGGTAACGCGGAAAAACCGGTCCGATAATGTCCGAGAGCGAAACCCCCGACCCCGACGCCCCCGCCGGAAGCGACGACCAAGAGACGGACGCCCTGCTGTTCGGTGTCTGGGAGACGGACGACATCGCGTACGACGACCCCAGCACCCAGCGGTACATCAACGTCACGCCCATCGCGCACACGATGGGTCGTCACGCCTCCAAGCAGTTCCAGAAGAGCGAAATCTCTCTCGTCGAGCGGCTCATCAACCGCCTGATGCAGACGGACGAGAACACGGGCAAGAAACAGCAGACGATGCGCATCGTCCGCGACGCGTTCGAAATCATCGACGAGGAGTCCGAGGAGAGCCCCGTCCAGGTGCTCGTCACGGCCGTCGAGAACGCGGCGCCGCGCGAGGAGACTGTCCGCCTGAAGTACGGTGGCATCTCCGTCCCGCAGGCCGTCGACGTTGCCCCGCAGCGGCGCGTCGACCAGGCCCTCAAGTTCCTCGCCGAGGGAACCCAGCGCGGGTCCTACAAGACGTCGACCAGCGCCGCCGAGGCGCTGGCCACGCAGCTGATGGGTGCCGCCGACTACGATGTCGGCGCCTACGCTATCAACCAGAAAGAGGAAGCAGAGCGCGTCGCCGCGGCCGCACGCTAACCTCTATCTCCCTTTCTCTCTGTCTCGCTCCGACGCTTAGTCGGCGGCTCGTTCGTTGCCGAGCGCGTACGCTTTCGTCACCGCCACGAGGTCACGTCGGAAGTCGCTCTCCGAGGGGTCGTCGATGAGCGAGCGGAAGCGATGCTTGAACGGTTCGACGCCGATGCTGGGGGCGTCCGCGGCGGCGGCGCGAGCCAGGTCGTAGAGGCGGTGGTCGGTGTCGATCAGGTCGTGACGTTCGGCGAGACCGAGTGCGAACGCGGCGTTGACGGCGGTGATGTCGGGGTCGCTCTCCGTGCTCGCCGGTTCGGCACCCGACGGTCTATCGCCCGCGGGGCCGGGCGCGTCGGCGACGGCGGCCGCGAGCTCCGATTCGAGGAACTGAATCAGCTTCGCGCCCGGCGCCACGTCGATGGTGATGTCGTCGGCGTAGATGTCGCGCATGTGGTTGGCGATCTGATAGCAGTGAGCGAGTTTGCGACGCTCGACGCTCTGTCCCGAGAGCGCGAGAAAGAGTGCTTCGTCCGTCGACTGCGTGTGGGAGGCGTGGCCCTCTTCGTAGCGGGCCATGTGTGCGAACTCGTGGAGCGCGAGTTCCCGCGCCATCGCACTCGTCGCGGCCTGTCGGGAGATGTTGAGGACGTGGTGGTCGTCGTAGTGGGCCGCCCACGTTCGCTCGTCGGGGTCGTCGCGCACGCGGACGCGGACCGGGTGGTCGAGTTCGTGTTCGGTCGTCAGCAGGTCGGCGGCGCTGAGAAACGGGTCGGGTGGCGCACCGCCCTGTACGCGTACGTCCATGTTGATAGTTACCACGGGATAGACGCCTAAGACGGTTGTGGTCGATTCGATGCCGTCTCGTGGTATTGCGTGACACGCCGGATTAACCGCCGGAAATCGGGAGTTTCGCCTCCGGCAAAACACTACCCTTTTGACCCTCCTGGCGGTATGGACCAGTAATGGGCCGACGAAAGAAGATCGTACAAGAATGTGAGCGACTGATGGACAAGCCGGAGAACATCCGGAACATCGCCATCGCTGCTCACGTCGATCACGGTAAGACGACGCTGACGGACAATCTCCTCGCCGGTGCGGGTATGATTTCCGAGGACACCGCGGGCGAACAGCTCGCGATGGACACGGAAGAGGACGAGCAGGAACGCGGCATCACCATCGACGCCGCGAACGTCTCCATGACCCACGAGTACGAGGACAAGAACCACCTCATCAACCTCATCGACACGCCGGGCCACGTCGACTTCGGTGGCGACGTGACCCGAGCGATGCGCGCCGTCGACGGTGCACTCGTGGTGGTCGACGCCGTTGAGGGCGCGATGCCCCAGACGGAGACGGTGCTCCGGCAGGCGCTCCGCGAGGGTGTCAAGCCGACGCTGTTCATCAACAAGGTCGACCGCCTCATCTCCGAGCTCCAGGAGGGGCCCGAGGAGATGCAGGAACGACTCCTCTCTGTCATCCACGACGTGAACGAACTCATCCGTGGCATGACCGAGGAGATGGACGACATCGAGGACGACTGGACCGTCTCCGTCGAGGGCGGCACTGTCGGCTTCGGGTCCGCGCTCTACAAGTGGGGCGTCTCGATGCCCTCGATGCAGCGGACCGGTATGGACTTCGGCGACATCATCGACCTCGAGCGCGCGGACAAGCGCCAGGAGCTCCACGAGCGGACGCCGCTCTCGGACGTCGTGCTCGACATGGTCTGTGAGCACTTCCCGAACCCTGTCGACGCGCAGCCCCGTCGTGTCCCGCGTATCTGGCGCGGTGACGCCGACTCCGACATCGCGGAGTCGATGCAGCTGGTCGACGAAGACGGTGACGTGGTCCTCATGGTCACGGACATTGGCGTCGACCCCCACGCCGGCGAAATCGCCGCTGGCCGCGTCTTCTCGGGCACCCTCGAGAAGGGCCAGGAGCTGTACGTCTCCGGGACTGTGGGCACGAACCGCGTCCAGAGCGTCGGCATCTACATGGGCGGCGAACGCGAGGAAGTGGAGCACGTCCCCGCAGGCAACATCGCCGCCGTCACCGGTCTCAAAGACGCCATCGCCGGTTCGACGGTGTCGAGTGTCGAGATGACGCCGTTCGAGTCCATCGAACACATCTCGGAGCCGGTCATCACGAAGAGCGTCGAGGCGCGGAACATGGACGACCTGCCGAAGCTCATCGAGACGCTCCAGCAGGTCGCCAAGGAAGACCCGACGATTCAGATCGAGATCAACGAGGAGACGGGCGAACACCTCATCTCCGGGCAGGGTGAACTCCACCTGGAGGTCATTGGTCAGCGCATCGAGCGCAACCAGGGCATCCCCATCAACACCGGCGAACCCATCGTCGTCTATCGCGAGGCCGCGCAGGAGGCCTCCCAGGAGGTCGAGGGAGTCTCGCCGAACCGTCACAACAAGTTCTACATCACTGTCGAGCCCCTGAACGACGAAATCGTCGAGGAGATTCAGCTCGGCAACGTCTCGATGGACATGCCCGAACTGGAGCGCCGTGAGGCGCTGCAGGAGGCCGGCATGGACAAGGACACCTCCCAGAACGTGGAGCACATCCACGGCACGAACATCCTCATCGACGACACGAAGGGGATTCAGCACCTCAACGAGACGATGGAGCTCGTCGTCGAGGGCCTCGAGGAGGCGCTGAACGACGGTCCGCTCGCCGCGGAACCCGTCTCTGGCTCCCTCATCCGCCTGCACGACGCGAAGCTCCACGAGGACACCATCCACCGCGGCCCGGCACAGGTCATCCCTGCGGTCCGCGAGGCCGTCCACCGCGCGCTCATCGACGGCGAGATTCGCCTGCTCGAACCCATCCAGGACGTCCGCATCGACGTTCCCTCCGAGCACATGGGCGCCGCTTCCGGCGAGATTCAGGGTCGCCGTGGCCGCGTCGACGACATGTTCCAGGAGGGCGACCTCATGGTCATCGAGGGCATCGCGCCCGTCGACGAGATGATCGGCTTCTCCTCGGACATCCGTAGCGCCACCGAGGGTCGTGCGTCGTGGAACACGGAGAACGCTGGCTTCCGCGTGCTCGCCGACAATCTCCAGCCGGACATCATCAAGGAGATTCGAGAGCGTAAGGGCATGAAGCTCGAGCTCCCGCCCTCCATCGACTACATCTAACTCGGCCCCTCTCTTTTCCTCTCGCTGCCGAAGGACAGGTTCATAGTCGCTCTCCGGCAAGGTTAGACTCATGTCTGGCGTACTCGACCGGATCGACCAGGTACTCGTGTCCCTGTTCGAAGCTGGCCCGACCGACCGCAGTCAACGCCGCGCGCACCGCTCACGACTCGGTGCGTGTGTGGCAATCAGTCTAACCGGCATCGCGCTGTTGCTTCCCAATCTCGCGCCGTTTCTCGAACCGGGACAGCCAGCGGTCGGTCTCGGTCTCGCCGGTCTCGGCGTCGCCGTCTGCCTCGGGTTGGTCGTCGCCGGCGCTCTACTGTATCGGAGCGGTTTCTCGACGCCCAACGCGGTGCGAATCGCCGGCTGGAACTTCCTCGGGTTGGTAGTGCTCGGCGTCGTCCTCCTGACCCACGGAGCGTACCGTGACGCCCTCGGGGCGGTCACGACGGCCGACGCGCTGGCGGCGGGGAACGTCCTCGCCATCAGCGCGGCGGCCCACGTCATCATCGGCGTTCACGACGCCCAGCGCGTGCGCGCCCAGCAACTGGCGCGCGAACGCGAAAAATTCGCCGTCTTGAGTCGCGTCCTGCGACACAACCTTCGCAACGACGCGACGGTGCTCATGGGACAGTCGGACCGGCTGGCGTCCCAACTCGACGACCCGTCGCTCACCGAAGTCGCCGAGACGGTTCGGCGCCACTCCGAGGAGGTCGGCGACCTCGCGACCAAGACCAGGGTGATGGTCGACGCACTCGACCGTCGCTCGGCGTCGAACGTCCGGGTGAACGTCGGTGACGCCGTCGACACCGCCGTCACCGGTGTCGACCCGGACGCGGCGTCGCTCTCGGTCGACGTGGCCAACGACCTGTGGATATGGGCCGACGAACAGATCGAGTCGGCGCTGGCTGAACTCGTCGAGAACGCGGTCGAACACGGCGGCGAGCGAGTCCGCATTACGGCCACCGACGTCGACGGTACGGTCGAAATCCGCGTCGCCGACGACGGGCCGGGCGTGCCCGAAGACGAACGGGCCGTGGTTACGGGCCAAGAAGAGATCACCCAGCTCACCCACGGGAGCGGTTTGGGGCTCTGGATTGCGCGGTCGGTCGCCGAAGCCGCGAACGGCAGATTGGCGTTCGAGACGGAGGAGGAGTGGACGGTCGTCTCGCTTGCACACGAACGCGCGGCGCCGCCGACCGCCATCGCGGGCGACGCAGCCACCGCGACAGCCTAGTCGCGGGACCGATGCAATCTTATACCCCACCGGCACACTGTGTACCATGCCCAGCGGCATGACTACCGGCAGTCGACGTGTCGGCACGGAGCTACCCCGCGGCCCCTCCCCGTCGCCGATTACAATTATTCCGTCGACGGGTCATGCCGCGGGGGTGACGGCCTGAATGTCCGACTCCGACGAGGCCGTCACCTCTGACGCGGAACACGAAACGGACGGGGGCGAGCGCCCGCAGACGCACACGATACGGCTGGAACTCGTGGACAAGCCGGGCGAACTCCTGTCTGCGCTTCACCCCATCGCCGACAACGGCGGGAACCTGCTCTCGATATTCCACGAACGCGGGAACCTCACGCCGCGCGGCCACATCCCGGTCGAAGTCGACGTGGAGTGTCCGCCGGACCGCTTCGAGACCATCGTCTCCGCGCTCCGGGACGAGGGCGTCAACGTCATCCAAGCCGGCGCCGAGCGCTACGGTGAGGAGTTGACGCTTCTGCTGGTCGGTGACATCGTCGATACCGACCTCTCGGACACGCTCCGACGCATCGAGTCGAGCACGGACGCGACCCTCGCGGACCTGTCGCTCTCGGCGCCCGACGGCCGCGGTGGCGCGTCGAGTGCTCGCCTCCGTCTGGCGACGCGCACGGGTCGCACCGACGAGGTGTTCGAGCACGTCCACGACGTCGCCGACGAGAAAGGATTACACGTCGTCGAGCCGCTCGTGGAGGTGTCAGAATGAAACTCGCCATCATGGGCGTCGGCGCCGTCGGTCGGTCGGTCGTCGACCTCGCGCCCGACTACGGCCACGTCGTGACCGCCGTCGCTGACTCCTCGTCTGCGGCGGTCGACCCGTCCGGCATCGACGTCGACGCCGTGTTCGACCGCAAGGAGCGCGAAGGTGTGGTCGGCTCCGGCGACCCCGAGGACGCCCTCGACGCCGAGTACGACGTGCTCGTCGAGGCGACGCCGACGACGCTCGGTGACGCCGAACCCGGGTTCTCGCACGTCCGCGCGGCGCTCGAACGCGACCGACACGCCGTGCTGGCGAACAAGGGACCGGTGGCGGAGCGCTACGGCGACCTGATGGCGCTCGAACGCGAGAGCGAGGGCACCGTCCAGTTCGAGGCCGCCGTCGGCGGCGCCATCCCTATCCTTTCGACCATCGCCGACTTCGGCCCGAGCCAGATTTCGGCGGCGCGGGGCGTCCTCAACGGGACGGCCAACTTCGTCCTCTCGCGGATGGCCGCCGAGGGACTCGGCTACGAACACGTCCTCGCGGAAGCACAGGACCTCGGCGTCGCCGAGGCCGACCCCGCGTTCGACGTGGACGGGACGGATGCAGCGCTGAAGTTCGTCATCCTCTCGAACGTGCTCAGTCAGGGCGAGCGCGTGTACAGTCTGGAGGACGCGACCGTTGAGGGAATCCGCGATATCCCGGCGAGCGCGCTCGATTTGGCAGCCGAGGACGGTCGCACGGTGCGACTCATCGGCGAGGCGACGGCCGATGGCGTCCGCGTCGGTCCGCGGCTCGTCCCCCAGAACGACGCGCTGGCGGTGTCGGGGACGCGCAACATCGTTCAGTTCGAGACGGTCAACGCGGGACAGCTCCACCTCAGCGGTCGGGGTGCGGGCGGCCCCGAGACGGCGACGGCAATTCTCTCTGACGTGGGCCGACTCGAGTGAGGTCGGCCCCGAGCGTTCGCTACGCCGGGTGAGACGGCAGTCCGCCGCAGTGGTGCGGTATGGGGTCACAAACCTCGGGACGGCGTCGAGACGGTTTGGGACCTGTATCGAAATGGTTTTAGGTCGTTCGAGCAAAATATCCCTCACCAAGCGCCTTAGCGCGTGATTCCACCATGAGTGACAAACCGCACCAGAATTTGGCCATTATCGGCCACGTCGACCACGGCAAGAGCACGCTCGTCGGGCGACTCCTCTTCGAAACGGGGTCCGTACCGGAGCACGTCATCGAACAGTACCGCGAGGAAGCAGAGGAGAAGGGCAAGGGCGGCTTCGAGTTCGCCTACGTCATGGACAACCTCGCTGAGGAGCGAGAGCGTGGTGTCACCATCGACATCGCCCACCAAGAGTTCGACACTGACGAGTACTTCTTCACCATCGTCGACTGTCCGGGTCACCGTGACTTCGTGAAGAACATGATCACGGGCGCGTCCCAGGCGGACAACGCGGTGCTCGTCGTCGCGGCAGACGACGGCGTCGCGCCCCAGACCCGTGAACACGTCTTCCTGGCCCGCACGCTCGGTATCAACGAGCTGATCATCGGGGTCAACAAGATGGACATCGTCGACTACTCCGAAGACACCTACAACGAGGTCGTCGAGGAGGTCAAGCAGCTCCTCAAACAGGTCCGCTTCGGCACCGAGGACGCCTCCTTCATCCCGATTTCGGCCTTCGAAGGCGACAACATCGCCGAGAAGTCCGGGAACATGGAGTGGTTCGACGGGCCGACCCTGCTCGAATCCCTGAACGACCTGCCGGCGACGGAGCCGCCGACGGACGCGCCGCTCCGCCTGCCGATTCAGGACGTCTACACCATCTCGGGCATCGGGACGGTCCCGGTCGGCCGCGTCGAGACCGGCATCATGAACATTGGCGACAACGTGTCGTTCCAGCCCTCGGACGTCGGTGGCGAGGTCAAGACCATCGAGATGCACCACGAAGAGGTGCCCGAGGCCGGCCCCGGCGACAACGTCGGGTTCAACGTCCGCGGCATCGGCAAGGACGACATCCGTCGCGGTGACGTCTGTGGTCCGGCCGACGACCCGCCGTCCGTCGCCGAGACGTTCCAGGCACAGGTTGTCGTCATGCAGCACCCCTCGGTCATCACGGCTGGCTACACGCCGGTCTTCCACGCCCACACGGCGCAGGTCGCGTGTACCATCGAGTCCATCGACCAGAAGCTCGACCCCGCCAGTGGTGAGGTCGCAGAGGAGAACCCGGACTTCATCAAGTCCGGCGACGCCGCTGTCGTGACCGTTCGCCCGCAGAAGCCGCTCAGCATCGAGCCGTCCTCTGAGATTCCGGAACTCGGGAGCTTCGCCATCCGCGACATGGGTCAGACCATCGCGGCCGGCAAAGTGCTCTCGGTCAACGAGCGATAGATGCAGCAAGCACGCGTTCGTCTGGCGGGCACGAGCCCCGACGACCTCGACGGTATCTGTGACGAGGTCCGCGAAATCGCGAGCAAGACCGGCGTCAACCTCAGCGGCCCGATTCCGCTGCCGACGAAGACGCTCGAGGTTCCGTCTCGGAAATCCCCCGATGGCGAGGGGACTGCGACCTGGGAGCACTGGGAAATGCGCGTCCACAAGCGTCTGATCGACATCGACGCGGACGAACGCGCACTGCGCCAACTCATGCGCATCCAGGTGCCGAACGACGTCAGCATCGAGATCGTTCTCGAAGACTGACGCCTCCGGCACAGCGCTAAGGCGTTTTCACAACAGACAAGTACGCCCGCCGGTTGGGCTATATTGCGGGCTCGTAGATCAGCGGTAGATCGCTTCCTTCGCAAGGAAGAGGCCCGGGGTTCAAATCCCCGCGAGTCCACTCACCTCCTCTCGTCGTTCTTTCGGACTGAGTTCGCCGGCTGTCGTTGATCTCTGAGACGAGCGGTACGTAGCGTTAATTCGCCGCAATTTTCTGCTCGTACTCTCGCCCGTCCCGCTCGTTTTGATTCTCCGGAAAACAGATACGTAAAATAAGTAGTACGCGTCCGATTCTGCTTGCGCGTACGCGATAGAAGTAATATTCCTCTACGGCTTGCTCGGCCCAAGGGCCGAAATCGCCCGTGTGTCGGTGTAACAAACGCTATTTCCAGAATCAGAACACAAAGCATTTACAACAGAATACTATGATTTCTACATACCCCTACCAGTGGCTGGACTCTCCAGACCACAAATCGACAGGAAAGAGGAGCGAACTCGGGAATGTCACTGCAAACACAGCAACAAAAATGACAGACTATAACGACAAAGCGCGCGCAGTAATCCTCGCAGCGCTCATGGTATTCAGCGTCTTCGCTGGGACTGTGGCGTTCACGGGGACAGCTGCAGCGCAATCGGCTACTGGATCGAACTCGTCGCTTACGCCGGGTTCGGTTCAGGAAGGGTCGACTAACGACCTGACCGTTACTCTTCAGTTGACTAGCATCAATACAAACGACAGTACCAATCAGAAGGTCTCTCTCGACTTCAACGACTCGTTGGACCTGGGTTCCGCAGGTGTGTCCAACGTTGATGTTAGTGGAGAGAACGTCTCATACAATGGAGACTTCAACGTTGACTCCACTAACAATGTCGTGAACGTCACCTTTGGTGACGATAGCGGCACCTCTGGTGACACCGTCAACGTGACCTTCGACGTTCAGAGTGTCACCGCCCCCTCGGTTCGGGGTGACCAGACGACGAACGTCGCACTCTCTATCGACTCGAATGACGACGGGTCTTTCGAGGCTACGAACGTCGGTAGTGGGAGCTTCTTCACTCTGGACATCACTGATACCACGTCCGGTGGCTCCAGCGCGAAGCGCGCAGGCACGGGCGGCACTGGTGACTTCGACGTCTACGACGGTGAAGGTACCGTCTACGACGGCGCGAACGTCTACCAGGGCGAGACCGACCTCGAACTTGGTGGTTCGATCTCGGGTGGCGTCGTGAAGACGGCCGGTAACGACGAGGGTGTCACCCTCGAAGTGCCGGACATCCCGCAGGACCAGGCGACTGGTCGCTACACGACCAACGGGAGCAACAACGCCCCCGGTGTGACCGTGCAGC